>Ga0100387_10001895_pt1 | contig 17886 bp, 21 predicted proteins | sample CryGeymeta201511_FD_81547 | JGI IMG/M metagenome (GOLD analysis project Ga0100387, IMG submission 81547) | Groundwater microbial communities from Crystal Geyser aquifers in Utah, USA - Crystal Geyser metaG 2015-11 | ecosystem: Environmental > Aquatic > Deep subsurface > Groundwater | place... | reverse complement strand
TGCGGAGGCTTCACATTAAACAAAGATGGCTATTTATGGTATAAGTATAGTGTGAAGAAGGATGCTGTTTCTCCCAACGGCAAATGTCTTCATGTTATTGTACTAGGATATCCTAATACAGTAGCGGACTCAAAGTTCTCCTCCCAGGGATACTACGAGCCCTTGGGTATTCTGATCATGGCGATCTGAGTACCCTCTTTTAACTTAAAGAGGTATATAGATGGCAAGATTGACAACAAAGGATCTTCCTCTGGGTGAGTTGTACACTAAACCTAAGATAACACCCTCGGTAGAGATTGCTATATTGGCGAAGGAAGACTTTTCTGATATATCTAAAACCTACTGTGAGAGAGTATGTATTCTCCCATGTAAGAATCCAACAAGGGTTTCCCTTTTGAATAAGCCGGTTGATATTCTTATAGTTCAGGATCATCCTGAACCCAGAGGTAAGTATGACTATAGAGATGATCAAAGAGACTTAATTAACAGGGGTATCATTCAGACCTTGGCTGAGAAGGCGGGGTTTGGACGGCTAAGTTATCAGGTAACGAATTTACTTAAGTGTCCCAATGACTTAAAGAACTTCCCTAAAGGGAAGTCTCCTGCACAGAGAACTATGATGAAGTGTAGGCCATATCTTTTAGGTGAAATTGAAAGGGTTAAACCTAAGGTGATTATAAGTTTAACTACTACCGTAACTAAGTCACTAGGTCTACTCAAGCACTCTAATACCGGTAACCGTGGTGAAATAACTAGTGCATTAGGTAGTCAAGTAGTGATTACTCTACACCCTAAATGTCTAACGATGATTCGTCAGAATGCATCAGGGGCCATGTGGAGCTATGATTACTTCGAGGTAATTCGTAGAGACTTCGAGAAGGCAGCTAGGCTAGCACGTGGTGATTTGAAGTTACTAACATTGGAAGAGGGTGTACAAGCACAGGTCCCTAATATATCAATATGTCAAAGTATTGAAGATGTTCGTGAGGCAGTTGCAAAGCTATCTAGCTTCAGCGGTACAGGATCAATAACCTCCATTGATACGGAGACGAATACCCTAGACCCTATGGCGATAGATGCCAAGTTATTGACTATTCAATTTGGTTGGAGAGATGGGAATAACGTAGACTATAAAGGTGAGCCTGTATATAAGGCAGCGGTAATCCCTTTATGGCATAGAGGTAACACTTTCTACGATCCAGATGAGGCGTGGGCTCTATTAGTGCCCGTTCTTTTAGATCCGTTAATGTATAAGGTAGGTCACAATATCAAGTTTGATATTTTAATGATTTTCCATACTACTGGTATAAGGTTACAGGGTGTGAAATTTGATACCCTGCTTCTTTTACATGATCTAGATAGCGGTGCCCAAGGGACATTCTCCCTTAAAACTGCAATTTGGGATTTCGCCCCCGAACTAAGTATAGGCGGATATGAGAATCTATTGCCAAAGTTGACCAAAGGTAGAAGTGCTACTACTGGAACAACTGAGGGTGAGGATGGAAACGAAGAAGGAGAAAGTGGAGATGGCAGTGATTCGAACGAGGGAAGCGAAAGCTGAAACCAAACCGGTCTATAGGACGTATGAAGACTTTGACTATAACAAGTTGAATCTTTATGCAGGACTAGACTGTATAGCAACTAGTAGAGTACTATCTAAAGTGTTTCCAAGGTTAGTTGACAGGCCTGAATTTATTGAGAGCATAAGTGGGGATACCTTCAATAAGGTTAATCTACCTGCACTCATTGATGTTAACGAAGATGTAACGTTGAAAGCTCTGGATTACATTTTAGATTTAGAAATTAATGGGATGAGGTATGACTGTGAAGAGAATCGCCGTATTCATACTCGTATGACTGAGGAAATTGGCCAGCTTGAAGATAGTGTATTCAAGATGATTGGCAAGGAGATTAAATATACTTCTGGAGTAGAGATGCAGAAGTTCCTATATGGTGAAAGAGGCTTCACAGCACCACATATGACTACCTCTGGAGAGCCTAGTACTGATGGAGATGCATTACTAATTCTGGCCGGGATTGATCCTAAGGAGCCCGGTAATTATGTACCTATTAAAGAGGAGTATCAGTATCTGGCTAGCCTTGCGAAGTTAAAGGATATAGGTAGTAGCCACAACATGTTCATTAAGAATTATATTGATGACTTCGTAGACCGAGATGGCCGTATACGGGCTAAATACAACCTATATGGTACATCCAGCTTTCGTCTGACTGGAGACTCCCCTAATTTCACGCAGCTACCTAGGCCAAAACACGGATATAACATACGTGACTGCTATACGGCTGATGTGGGTGAAGTATTTCTAGCTTTTGACTTTTCCTCGGCAGAAATGAAAATATTGGCATGCCTATCTGGAGATGAGGCAATGAAGGATGCCTGTGTTAAGGGATTTGACTTCCACACCTTTACAGCATCTACTATGCTGGGGGTGCCATACGATGATTTTAAGGCTATATTAAAGGATAAGAATAATAAGGATAACTTTAGATATAAACAGCTTAGGCAGGGTGCTAAGGCAGTCGGGTTCGGCATTGTCTACGGTTCTAGTGTAAGGGGTATTTCATTAGGATTAAATATCTCCGAAGATGAAGCTAAGGCTTTGATTAACCTATACTTCGATAGATTCCCTAAGGTTAAGACATTTATAGAGGCATCACACAATCAGGCTAAGCTAAATAATGTAATAGTTACCCCCTTCGGGCAACGCAGGCAGGAGTACGGTACTTTGCCATGCTTTAAAAAAACAGCAGCCTATAATGCGGCACTTAGAAATTCTCAAAACTGTGCAATTCAGAGTCCTACCTCCACATTAGGATTAGTTACATTTGCAGAATTAAACATTAAAGGTATGAAGCCGTTAATGGGGAAGGCCCTGTCAACAGTCTATGACTCTTGTGAGTGGACAGTCCCGTTGGCAAGAGCTGCTGAAGCGGTAGAGGCAGGATTTAAGTATATGAATGACTGGCCAATGGAATTCTTTCCATGGATGGATGTACCTATAGGGGTAGAGTGTGAACTGGGGACGTCATGGGGTAACGCAGAGGTAGTTCATAGAGGTATAACTCAGGCTGAGATAGTGGGGATTATACAGTCGCTTAAGAGTTAATATCTAAAGCATTATTACGGCGAGTCTCAAGACCTTTATAGAAGGCTGCCCTTCGTCTCTCGTACTCTCCAGCGTCTCTGGGGTGTTTAGATGTGCTGGGTACCTACCTTTTTTGGCTTCAGACATTTTTCGCTTAGCCTCAATTTAACTAAATAGTAAATAGTATATTTAACAAAACAATGAGCCGGCTAACCGCCGGCTTTTTCAATTAAAGGACACTTTATGGCAGCGTACCCACCACCAATGGGCATACGTAATGTGGATGGCGCAAGTGGTGCTTCTAGTCCATCTACTAATAGTATTACTACCGTTATCCCACGATATATAACCCCACCAGATTGGGCTATGCTTAATAATTCTTCAGAGTTTCTACGTAGAGATGAGTATTTACAGAACAACTATATTGATCCTATGGCTAGGGAATCCTTTGTAGATGCCTATCTGTCTCATGTAGAGAGGCAGGTACCCCCTCCTTTTACTCATTTTAAAAAGACCCCCATCGATACCCCCAATCTCGCTAAACACTTCCTAGAGAAATTGAAGGAGAATAGTTTTATAGGATTATTATCAGATATGTCGGTGGATTCTCATATTTCCAGGTATATTATCGGGGATAATGATAGATACTACGCAGGATATTACATGGGTAGGCCTTCTACACCCACTGAGGTTAACTCTAGGACACATAGTGGTATGGGGGTATCCTTATCTATGGTTATCCGGGATCAGGATAGGGTGCCTGGAATTAGACCTGGCACTGATATAATGGTTGTCCCTAAAGACTTAATTACAGAGGCAACTTCACTAATTAAAACTATTAATGAGAAGGATTCTGTTGAACCTTATTTAGCAGTAATAAAAGGTATATCTAACAGGTTATCCACTATGCAATCCAATATATCCGATGTTCTGGCAGCTGGATTAGATGAAGAGAGCTCCTTGAATGTAGAGGATGTAGTAACGCAATGTAACTTAGAGATACAGGAGATGATAGATGGCCTCGAAAAAGTTTAATGATTTAAAAGACCTATTTATAGAGTATGAGGGGTTACTAGACAACATAGAGTTTTGCAGGGAATTAAACCACGCTGGACTAGACTCCGAAGAGAACATCTCGGAAGATATTTCTAGGCTGACTGAGGTGGAGTCTATAATTGAGGCTTTATTGGTATAAGACTTTGTAAGACACTTAATTAGTCAAAGGAGAATACTTGTGAATAACAAGAGATACTTACGTAGGGATAGTGTCTATGTGGAGTTCCCCACTCCTAAGCCTGTACTTCAAATAGGGGAGACTAGAGGTCTTTTAGTGGATGTGAATGATAAACCTTTGGTTAACCTACTAGATGATTATGTAGATTCACAAAAAGAAATAATTGAGTTTATATACACTAGGTTAATTGATTTAGTACAGGCTGCTGGTTTCCCTAACATTGAGTCGGTAAAATATGCCGTCGAGGAGATGGGGGATAATAGTGCGTATATTAGTGTATTTACCTTAGAAACAGACTCTGAATACGTTACTCGCATAGAGAAACTTAGATTAAAAGAGCTTAGGGCCAAAAGAAGGAGGGAGACCGATAAGAATCGTAGGGATGCATTACATAACGTAGTTATTGTAGTTTAACAAATGTAGGGAGACTCCAATGTCTATATTGAAGATAGGATCAAGCAATCCTAAGTTGTCGTTTATTTTGTCCAAAAATCCAGCAACCATACGTAATTCGCTGGAACCTTTTACAAGAGATCTTCGTAAGGGGAAACTATACGGTTGGTTTAGTAAAGCCGATGATTCAGAGTTTAAGCTCTTATTTAAGGATTCAGACACTGAAGTCTCTTTTGTAAGTTTTGGAGAGTGGGAATATTTGGATAAAACCCGATATAGTAGCCCCTATCTACCTATTGCCATGTGCACCACCGCTCTAGCCTCTGCACTAAAGCATGAAAGTGAATTTGATACTCCAGAGTTCACTAGCTACATCGAGACCATTATTAAGGTATCTAATGAGAAGATGGCCTCTGCTTGTGTACGTCACTTTGTTGATACTATATCTATTCAGACTGAGAGACTATCAGGCCAGATGCATACTCTACGTATCGAGGCAAATTCTGTACAGAAAGTGCTGAATGTGATGGTTGTATTCTGCCTCATTCAAGCTATGTATGATAAAGAGTGTTATATAGACATGAATGCATCGGCTATAGAGTTTTTCATTCGCTCATTGAACCGTATCAACGCCCCTTACTTCATCCGTTATTTATTCAACCGTACAGTATTCCTTGATAAAAATACTTTCCACAAGTATAAGGATTCCTTACAGATGGTTGGTACGGATATGAACTACGGGGACACTCGTCGTCATCGCTTCGATGCGGTATCTGAGTATCTACGCGGGGGTGATCGTATGTTGTTAGATATAGGCTGCGGGGAGTTATTCTTCACTAAGCGTCTGGTTAGAAAGTACGAATATGTTACAGCGTTCGATGCTGATGCTGGTATAGCTGAGGGCGGACTGGGTAAGCTTAAAAGTTGGAAGATTGAAAATGCCAATGTTCAAGCGGCTGAAGTAACAGCTCGGTATGTAGAGGATAACCCACTAATGTTCGAAGGTGCAGACGTGCTTCTAACGGAAGTAATCGAGCATATGGAGCTTGATCAGGCCATGAGTCTGTTGAATGCATTACTGAAGACTAACTTCAATCAGATAGTAGTCACGGTTCCGAACAAAGATTTTAATATTAACTACAACATACCAGACAGCGGTTCTCGTCATAGTGATCACAAGTGGGAGCTGGGTATTACTGAGTTGAGCGAGATACTTACCCAGCACGGCATCCTACCCAACCATTTACACGGAATAGGTGATAGTGTAGGGGGTATCCATTCATCCATCCTATTTAACTTTAAAAAAGAGGTAACTGTATGAGCACCCCTATAATAGCTAAAAGCCAAGTTAAGATATCAGTACCTTTGAACACAGTTATTATTCTGGTGGGCCCCTCACGCTGTGGAAAGACTACTTTTGCATGGAATTTGGCTAAGGAACTCGAAAGAGAATATGGTAAGTTGCTGCCTAACGCTGAAGATGGGCTGCGGCCTGTATCTATTCTGACCAGTGATGCGTATCGTAGCATGTTAACTGGAGGGGATACTCCGAACTACTGTACAACTGGGATGCAGGAGATGTCTGAACAGGCATTTCAACTACTATTCGCAGAGTTAGTAGCATTTACATCATACCCAGTCAATTCCCCGTTCATCATTGTAGATACTACTGGATTAGACGCAGGGTTTCGGAATGAGGTAATGAGAATAGCTGAAGAAGCATGCTATCATGTGCAGATCGTGTTATTTGACTTACCTCATTCGGAATTCTATAATGCAATTCCAGAAGAGCGTAAGCATGAATACACCGTCGTTATTGCATCCCAAGCTAAGCGCTTTAAGACTGAGGTGATGCCCTCCATACGTTCTAAGGACTTTGACTCTGTCTATCGTCTCCGTCACCGCATCAATCAAAGCCCTAACGTAGAGGGTGGATTTGTTGTAGAGGTGGACTCTAATGGAGTAAGTAAACTACCTAATTACACATTATCTGGAGACGATACCTACGTAGTGGTGGGGGACATACATGAACATGATACAGCATTAAATGAGTTGGTAAAACTAGTAGATGCTACTTACACCCATGACAGCGTGAGACTGGTTCTTATAGGAGACTACTTAGATAAGGGTGGTTTCACTAAGGAGATTATTAATACTGTATGGACACTAGTTAATTCCAGGGGAGCCATAGTTGTTCGTGCTAACCACGAGAATTATGTTGTGAAGCGCATCCTTGGTGAGCTGGATCCTAACCTAGAACTGGAGAAAAAGGCATTTAGCTCTTTAGAATTCCTGCTACAGCCTGAAAATAAAGAGTATGCGGATAAGGTAGTAGACATCTGGAATCGCTCAGTGCCGTATGTTAAACTTACCCGTATCAACGCCCATACTGTATATGTAACCCATGCCCCATGCCATAATAAATACATAGGCAAGGTATCTGAGTTTGGCCAACGTGAACAACGTAACCTGCGCAGATTCATGGCTGATGATGCTCGCCCCCATTATGAGTTCTTCTTTAAAGAGGCTAGGAATAATCACCCAATGCATATAGTTGGTCATGTAGCCCACTGTGCTACTAGACTTAACTATAAGAACAAATACATGCTTGATACTGGAGCTGTATATGGTGGTAAGCTGTCTGCAATGGTATTCACGTCTGATGGGGATCGTTTAATTCAGATAAACTGTGAAAAACTCTTTGAATATGAAGAAAAATCCCTGCGCACTGATGCAGTAACCCCTATCAAAGTGGAACGAGAGTTCGATATAGGCCAGTATGACTTGTCTGATGATGCCATGAAGACATTGCGGAGATTGGAGAATTCTAGAATACAATATGTCTCTGGAACTATGGCTCCGGCACGGTCTACTAAAGATAATATTGAGTCTCTTGAAGAAGCGTTGAAATACTTCAAGGATAACGGAGTCGCTGAGGTAGTACTTGAGCCTAAGTATATGGGGTCACGTGGTCAGATATATCTATACAGGGATACTCCTGAAAAGTCCTTTGCCGTATCTAGGAATGGATACGTCATCAGAGAGGAATTGGTTCGTGGGTTAATTGATGATACTTTTAAGAAGTTTGTAGGTAAAGACTTCTGGAAGCATGAGTTAGTTCTGGATTGTGAGCTGATGCCTTGGGCTCTATTAGGAGAAGGTCTGATTAACAGGGACTTCACGGCATTTGGGGAGCTGGTACTTAATGAGCTTATGGATCTTGATCACGATGAGGAGTTGGCTAAACTGACTCTGCATAAGAGACTAGATTTAGAAGTTCGTCAGGAGATGTTGAATACATTCTTTCAGCAACTAGCATTATATGGGGGAGCCTGTGAGCCTCATTCAAAACCCTTTTCTATACTAAAGATAGACGGTGCTGAGGTGGTTACTACCATGTCAGCTGATGAGGCTTTTAGCAAAGTATCTGAAGACGAGTTTATCATTGTAAATACCGAGGGGGGCTTGTCTGAAGCTCAGGTGTTCTTTGACAAAAAGACTACAGATGAGGGTATGGAAGGGGTGGTAGTTAAGCCCCGTAACTATAAGCCTGGCGTAGCCCCATACATGAAGGTTCGTAATGAGAGTTACCTCTCTATAGTGTACGGGTATGACTACAAGTTACGTTACTCGAAGTTATGTGAGCAAAAGAAAACTAATGGTAAATTGAGAACATCAATAAGGGAACACGACTTAGCAGTTGAACTATTGAATGATAATGGCTCGCGTCGTACAGAGTTGATGGTCAAGATGATATCAGAGTTAGGTAAAGAAAAATCTATGGACCCACGTCTATAGAGGAGCAAGGCCCTGTTTACTCAGGGCTTTGTTTTAGCTCACATGAGTAGTAATAAGCATTCAATAAAGTATCAGTTATTGGTATAACGTATTTGTGAGTATGTATACCCACATGTATTAAGTACATCAACCCTTTATAATTGGTGTAGTTAGTATCGGTGGTGAGTGAAGTGTTACACTTTACGGTTACCGCTCTTCAATAGAGCATTACCAATTCCTACGTCATTGGTAACTCAGAGTCGGTAGTACTCAGTTAATTAGTAACTCGGTTAACTCTCCAGGGGCACGGGACCTATTTCCATTTTTAATAGGAAATCAGATATTCACATTATCAACATTATCAAATCAATACCTAAATTTTACCTTTTGTATTTGTGCGTGTATTCACGTCGTATAGAGAAACTCTATACTTGGGTGTTGCACATTAACCAGTACCGTCCCTTCGATTCACAGAATCTTCGGGCCGTACTCAAAATGTGCATAATGGCGGATGAGAAAAGGTTAGTTTATTTAGATTTAACGAACAGTAACTTGAACTATATTAATTTTATTAACCAACCGGGGGTAGGCATGTCTGAAGAAACAGCAGAATTTATTGATAGAATCGCTGCGAGCGAAGATGATATAGAGCAGGACATTCAAATGGAAGAGCCGGCTGTTACTAAAAGCTACGACCAAGCACTCAATCCTATTGAGGATAGATACGGTAGGCCTAGGTGGGTCAAAACACGTATGTGTTATTGCTTGCATACAAAGCTAGATTCCTGTAATGTGGTTAAGAGGAATGAATGCCCATCTAAAGAGTTGGATAAAACCCAACGCACTTCTGGTATGTGGCTATGGGCTAGTAACCCAGACTTCAATAACCCTCCCCCAGAGGAAATTATTGAATCTACTTCAAATGAAGAGGATTCTGGGACAATTATAATCGGCTGAATATTTTCTTCAATGTCAACAGGGTGTTACCTACATCCTGTTGATTTCATTCATTTTTTTAACCTTGTTTTTTAGGTAAATTTGTATTAATATACTAGTTAGCTAAAAAATTCAGGGTGCCCTCTGGGTGGTTTGGGGGTTTTTTGTAGTTGAAGTACATACATAATAATAACGAGACGGTGATGATAATAGAACAACGAAATACGACTCCAGTAGCACAACCAATTACACAAACAGTTTTTGAAGACGGATTTTCAGAAGAGATATGGGCCTCTACCTATAAAGACCATAACGATAAAAATGTGAATGATACGATGTTTCGTGTAGCAACCGCCGTTGCATCAATGGAAAAAACATCAAGTTTACAGAAAGAGTGGACTGATAACTTTTATGACCTACTTAGCGGATTCAAAGCCACTTCTGGAGGGCGCATTTATGCTAATGCTGGTACTGAATGGAAATCGACTACACTAATGAATTGCTACGTCGCCCCAAGGGCTACACATGACATAGACTCACTTAACAACATAATGAAGACCCTGAATGATCAGGCTAACACCCTTAAATCAGAGGGGGGCTGGGGAGAGAACTTCAGTTATATACGTCCTAGGGGATCCTTCATACACGGCATAGGAGTTGAGTCTCCTGGTGCAGTTAAATACATGGAGCTGTTTGATAGAGCTTCAGATATCATCACTTCAGGGTCTGGTAAAAAATCTTCAAATAAACGGGCTAAGGGTAAAATTCGTAAAGGCGCAATGATGGGAGTTGTTGACTGTTGGCATCCTGACCTAGTAGAATTCATTACTGCTAAACAACAACCTGGCCGCCTGTCTAAATTTAACATCTCCGTTAATTGTACGGATGAGTTTATGAATAGAGTAGTACGTATTTCTGAACTGGAGTCTAGTGCAAATAATAATTCAGCAGAAATCCAGCAATTAGATAAATGGGATTTGATTTTTCCAGAGACTACCTTTGAAAAGTACAAGCAAGAGTGGAACGGAGACATAGGACTGTGGAAGTCCAAGGGGTATCCTGTAGTTGTCCATAATACAGTTTCTGTAAAGTGGCTATGGAATTTAATCATGGAATCCACCTATAATAGGGCGGAGCCGGGGGTGTTATTCCTTGATCGTGCTAACTACTACGGTCCTTTGAATTATCTAGAAACCATATTTGCTACGAATCCTTGTGGCGAGCAAACATTGTCCCCAGGCAACGTATGTAACTTGGGTTCTCTAAATCTAGTACATTTCTTGAACAACACCAGAACCGGTTTCGATCTAGAAAAAGTGAAAAGGTATACTGAATACCTAGTAAGATTCTTAGACAACGTAAGCGATTTATCTAAGGCCCCATTACCTGAGTACGAGTTCTCCATGCGCAATAAGAGACGTATTGGGGTGGGTATTCTTGGGTGGGGGTCTGCACTATATATGCTCAAAACAAGATTAGGATCTGAAAAGGCAAACACTATTCGTGAAGAATTGATGAGGACCATAGCCCAAACCTCCTACACGTATTCTGTAACCCTTGCAGAAGAGAAGGGTATGTTCCCGTTATGCCAGCCAGAGAAACACGTAGCCGGAGCTTTTGTTAAGAGCCTGGGTCTACCACAATCAGTATTGGATAGAATGAGGAAGACCGGTATCCGCAATAGTTCTCTATTGTCTATTCAGCCCACCGGAAACACTTCTATATTCGCAAACGTAGTATCTGGGGGTTTAGAGCCCGTGTTTATGCATGAGTACATACGCACTGTTATAGTCAACGCTATGCCAGATCATATCTCTAAGGTAACCCCTAAGTGGTTTGAAGGGGAGTGGTTTGAAACAGAGATGTTCAAATTTACAAAAGAAGGTGATGAAGAGATACTTCGTGGAGTTGATCATAATGGGGTTGTTTACAAAATAGATAGGAACCGTGGATTAACTAAAGAGGTTCTGTGTGAGGATTACGGAGTCCGATACATGAAGCGTATTGGTGAGTGGGACCCTACCGCAGACTGGGCCGCTACTACTGTTAGTATGTCAGTGAATGACCACGTTAACGATCTAACCGGATTCGCTAAGTGGATTGATTCTGCTATGAGTAAGACAGTTAATGTGCCTAATGAGTATCCATTCTCTGCATTCGGAGACATCTACCTAGATGCATACAAGTCCAACTACGTGAAAGGTGTAACCACATATAGGTCTGGGACTATGACCTCAGTATTGGCTGCTAAGGATGAACTTAATGCCGAATCTACCGATGAGGAGATAATCCTCAGTGATGTTAAACTGCCGGATAGCTCTCCCGCAACTATGAAAATCCTTAAAGCAGAGGATCGTAAGTGGTACCTGACGATTATTTGGAATGAGGAACAGACTAGGCCCTTCGCATTATTTGTGCATACCAATAGTTATGAAAAGAGCATAACCACTACAGGCGCTATGGAACACCTGGTAGAGCTGGCCAGACGTAAGGGTATACCTGAACGACATATTGAGGCAACAATGGCTAAGAGTGGAGCAGATAGCAATGCTACCAAGATAGCCCGCGTTATAAGTATGTGTTTAAGACACGGTATTCTGATAAGGAACATTGTTCACACGTTGGACCAAGTGGATGATATATTTGTAGGGTCTTTCCTGTTTCAGATTAAAAAGTTCCTGTCCACTCTTATTAAGGACGGTGAGAAAGCAGAGGGTCAAAAATGTGAGGTATGTGGATCTAGTAACATCATCTATAGTGAAGGGTGCCAAAAGTGCGCAGACTGTGGAAGCAGTAAGTGTGGCTGATAAAATAGACTGGCCTGACTTGGAACTACCTCCTATTAATCAGCACAATATGCCTTGTGCTCTGTGGTTTTATTACCCAATAGAGTATGAGGTTTTAATGGGGTATAGAAACATATGAGCTACCTACTAGGCTTAGACCCCGGCTTTAAGAACTTCGGGTATGCCCTCCTTAAAAATACCTGTGACAGGTTTGAACTCGTAGAAACTAAAGTATATAACCCCTCTACTTTTAACTCTGAAGTATATTTCGCCAAAGAGTTAGCTGTTAAGGCAGCCTATGTTCCAATAAGCCACCTTACCATTGAGAGATTCGTCCCCTTTAATAGTACTGCTACTAGTGAAATGGAGTATATTAATATCCTAATTGGTAGTATACTTACACTAGTTCCTGAGTCATATATAGGTTTTAATGGAGATCTCAATGACCCCAGGCCGGGGCCGGTAGTATCTAGGGTTCGCTCAGTAGAATGGAAAGTGGCTCTAGTTAAAGCTCTGGTTAAAAAGAGGGGTTTTGATAATCCATCAACGACGTTGGATAAGAGGTTCAGTATGGCAGCAGCAGCATGCATACTTGGAGTAGATAAATTAGAGAAAGGGATGACAGACCATGAGGCAGACAGTATTTGCCTGGCCGCTTTCCCCATACTATGTGGCACTACGTGACTGGTTTAGTTTTAGGCTAGCCTTCATGAAAGACGCAATAGATGAGTGGATTGATCAAAGAATTATGAGTGCGGTAGAGCTGGCTTACGGCCACCCATTAGACCCAGTAGGTGTAGTTGTTACGGTAGAAGATGTACCAGCAGAGGATATATGATTGATGACATGAAGCTAGTATTCAATAAGTATAACAAGGATAACGGGGATATAATTATCCTGCCGGAACACTACTTATTCTGTATGGGAATAACTGAAGACTACTTCACTGAGCGTGGTATTAAGACGATAGTATTCCCTGATAACATACTACTTAAACCATCTCTGGTTAAGACTACTGGTAGATGGTAATACGAAGAGGCTGGACCCTCTTTTTTAGATCAATTTAACTACTATAATTTGGTATAAGAAAAATGCAGTAAACACTGCAACTTAACTTAAATCAACGGGAGTTTTTTATGTCTAAGATAACTATAACAAACACATTCGGTCGTGCAATAGCAAAGGTATTTGGTAGAGACTATACTGGTATGGATGCTGAAAGGCTGGCTGAGAAAAGGGTTCAAGATTTAATAAAAAATGCTCCACATAATCGAGACGCTAGCAAAGACAGATTCATCCACAAAGAGGTTGGGAGAATACCTATATTTACTATTAGGAAGCGTAGATTGACATCCTCCACCTGGTAGCTTAATCAGGAAACTATATATTATGTTTCTCTGAGCATAATTTACTATAGAATTTCAGAATTTCTTATTTGAAGCTTCTTTCCATGGGTAATGGGCCGGTATCACAACTGCCTTCTAAGCAGTAGTAGTGTAACGGATCAATGCAGGTTCGAGTCCTGTTCGGCCCTCCATATCGCTATACTAATGGTTTAGTGCATGCAAACTTGATGGCATAGCATAGTAATTGCATCGGGTTGGATTTACATACCCCAAATATGGACCAAAGAGGGGATTGATAAGCTGATAATGCTATATAAGGTGGTAAAAAATCATGGGCGGTAATGCACTTAAAAATTGCGAGACCAGGAGGGTTAGTGCCGAAGAGTATGAAGTTATCTCCAAGGAAGTAGTAGACCTTCTCAATAAACTGAATGACCCAGAGGCTTCCATAACCCCTATAATTAGTTACAGTAGTAAGCCAGACTTTGGGGATATAGACGTGTTATTTGAAATACGTCATGGTTTTTCGTACACCGACCTAGCCTCTGAAATATCAAAAGCATTTAACTCTAAGGAGATTGTACCCAACGGTAACTGCATATCAGCTGAGTATAAGGGGTTCCATGTGGATGTAATAAAAACCCCTACCCCTGAGTTTCACACTTCTGTAGTGTACTTTGCTTATAATGACCTAGGTAATCTCATGGGTAGAATAGCCCATAAGATGGGCTTCAAATATGGTCACCGGGGATTGGTGTATCAGTTTAGAACTACGGAGGACCATGTATTTGAAGAAGTTATAGTCTCCACAAATATGAGCGATATATTCAAATTTATGGGCTATGATTTCCCACAGTGGGAGAGGGGTTTTAACACAGTAGAGGAGATATTTATATTTGCCTCATCTAGTCCATACTTCAACAAACAGATATTCCTCTTGAAAAATCGTGGACATATATCTCGTATTAGAGATAAGAAGAGGAAGAACTATGGCCTCTTTCTTAAATGGGTAGAGGATAGGGGTGGACTACCAGAATATCCGTGGCCATCTATGGATGAACGCGGTGGAAGGAGGGCTAGTGAAGAATTCCTTCAAAAAGCGTTTAACTCATTCCCCTCCTTTAGTGTCAAGTATGGGGACGTAGTAAAAAGGGTAGAGGCGTACAATAAGTATAAGTCCCTATTTAGTGGTGACCACGTCAGGACTCTTACTAGGCTGGAGGGGGTTGAGTTAGGGGACTTCATCAAATACCTGAAGCATTGGGGGACTCAGTGCTTAGAGGGAAGTATACAGGGATATATAATTAAACTCGGTACCCAAGATAGGGTAGATGCATTCATCCGAGACTCACTTGAATTAAGAAAAGGATTTCGAATATGAGCGATAATGAAATAGCGCTGGAGGAGTTAATTTGGAGAAGAAGAGAAGACTCCCTGGAGATTGCCACAGAAATGGCCAGTCGTAGTAAAGAGGCCTGTGTAGAAAATACCTCAGACAGAGGGGGGTACCTGTTTCTCAAACGCTGTCACCCCTCGGTTTCCCTCAATAAGAAGCCTGGATACTCCCATGAATATTTCAGGACTCAACCGATGGAGTCCGTATGACACTGTAAGCACGGAAGAACACCTGTGCAGCTCTACCGCAGAACTAATAGCTAAGGAATAACAGTGACACCGAACATAATTCTTCACACTGAACAAAACCCAGAAGACAATGCAATGCTACAGGCATTGTATAGCCGTTCTGCCGATAGCGTATTAAAACACCTAGAGCGCCTTAAAGAGGTAGGCTCAGGTAAATTCATGGAGCAGTACTACGTAGGATACGGGCACAACTCTATAGCAGATTGTGGTTTTATTACCGTGTACTTCGAGGGCATCTCTATGCTGGCGGCAAAGGCCATAGAGGATAGTCCTCTGTTTAATGGTCAGGAGAGTTCCAGTCGTTATATTGACTGGTCTGAGCAGCCCTTTTTCAACCCCTATACTAACTCAGCCAATGAGGAACTCGCTGAGGAGGCCGAGATTCTCCTTGATGAGATTCGTAAGTTCTATGTAGGTAGTATCAAGCCGGTGAAAGATCACCTAATGGTTAATTTTCCTAAGGATGCTGAGACTAGCGAAGCTGTGTATGCCCGTACTATTAACGCCAAGACTTTTGACATTATGCGAGGCTTTCTGCCATGTGGGGCAGTAACTAACGTAGCTTGGACTACCTCACTGCGTAAAGCTCGTGAGCATCTGGACTTACTGAAGATGCACCCTTTGGCTGAAGTACGCAGCATTGCTAGCATATCTTATGCTAAGCTGACAGAATCATACCCGTCTTCATTCCCTATAACAGAGTCTGATAGTTCTAAGGAGGCAAGTGAATATAAGTTCTCGTACTTCAATTTCTATGCTGAACGCCCAGTCCAAAACGATGCTAACTACTATATTCGTAACGTTGAAAAGCCGGACGTGTATTGCATGGAAGGAGAACCCGGTATGATGGAGAAACGTCCTCCACGTACTACTTTCCATAAGCATGAGATCACAGCAAGGCTACGCCGTTTCGATGTGTTCTCTGAGATCGATTTTGGTTCATTCAGGGACCTGCAGAGGCATCGTGGTGGATACTGCAGTATGCCCCTGGTGGATAACTCTCTAGGGTTCCATCAATGGTACTACGACCAGCTACCTGATGAAGTGAAGGCTAATGCTAATGATCTAATGGATAGTATATCCAAGTTCATGACCCTCACTGTGCCTGAGGATAATCCTCTACGTACTGAAGAAGAGATGATGAAGGCTCGTACAGATAACTACGTTGCCAAGCTTAAGAATCAGTACGTGCTGCCTATGGGTACTATTGTACCAGTGGTGTTGTCATATGACCTACCCCAAATGGCTTACGTGATGGAATTGCGCACAGGTCAAACTGTGCATCCTACCTTGCGTAAGTACTTCCAGGATATCTTCCAGGATATCGATAAAATGGGTAATGCAGCGAATTCTTATTTGTGTCCAAACATGACACCCGATGAGTTCGGTTTGAAACGTGGTACTCAGGATATTATAAAAAAGGAGAGGGTATTGTGAAACTACCGGTGATATACGGGGGTTTTACAACTAAAAGGAATAATACGGGTTTAAGGATAACATGAAGAAAATGGGATAACAATGGAACAACAGGAACTGAAAGTAGGCGCACTTGTGCAACTAAACCCAGAGACTGTAGGAAACAAGATGTTTGCGGCTTGTATTATGGTGGTAACGGAGCCGAAGGGGTTTGGTGCACAGGGGTACGTGCAGGGGTTAGGTACAAACGGCAATGCTGGCGGACAAGCCTATTACCGCGCAAAGTGGGAAGAGATGGAGTTGGTTGGTATGGCGGAGTGGGTGAGCGCTTAACCGAATCCCTGTGCCGGTAGCTTATACAGTGCAACGTGCCGACGAAGATGGGGTTTGCCTGCTACTCGGCAGAAGACCGGGTGTGGCGAACTAAGGGTAACGTTAAAGAAAGGAATTAAAATGTTTGGGATTTTCGCAGACTTAACAAAAGCGTTTGTTGGTGTGGTTATCGAAACCCCGATTGCTATTGTGGCAGACGTGGTGACGATGGGTGGGGTATTGACTGACAAGGACGAGCCGTACACTGCCACAACCCTAAAAGGGGTGTTGCAGAACGTGGAAAATGCCACGAATCCTGCCGATAAATGGCATTAGACACCCAAACCCAAGGAGCCACAATGAAACACCTTGACGACGATATTTGTGGTTTTTGTGGGCTGCATGGGGCGGATAAAGTATCACACCCAATATGCTGGCCGAATGAAGATAGTGAGGGCACTAAATATATACACGAAGCTTGCGAAGATGCTGAATGTCATCGAGCGCATTTGCAACTATTCTCTAAATAAAGGTGAATCATGGAAGAAACCGCAGAATTCGAAGTGTGGCAGGACGGAAGGATGGTTGCTGGGTCGATTGGCCCGCGCGAAGATGCTTTGCGTGAAGCTATTAATTATGTCAGCCAGTATGGGCAAGATGGGCCTGTTGAGGTGTTCCAAGTCAACCGAACTAAAGTTCATTATGTAACTGTCGCAACAGACGCTCTAAATAAACAGGAGCTGAATTGAGCACTAATAAAACTAACCGCATCCCTATTCCTGTTGTTTATACAATGCGGAGATAGCAAGAATTTCGCGGGAGTCCAGATGAAACACCTTGCCATTTTGTTGATGCTTTACTCCACCCATTCGGTAGCTGCCGATCAACGCTTGGTGGACGCAATCCTGATGTGCGAGTCGAGCAATCGGCACTATGAG
>Ga0100387_10001890_pt1 | contig 17897 bp, 19 predicted proteins | sample CryGeymeta201511_FD_81547 | JGI IMG/M metagenome (GOLD analysis project Ga0100387, IMG submission 81547) | Groundwater microbial communities from Crystal Geyser aquifers in Utah, USA - Crystal Geyser metaG 2015-11 | ecosystem: Environmental > Aquatic > Deep subsurface > Groundwater | place... | reverse complement strand
TGCGATTGACCAAAATCTGATTTTTAGTTGAAAGTTGAACAAATCAAAGGTAGAGTAAGAATATGAATAAAAGTCAACTGATACAGTTTCTAAGGGAGAATGAAATTTGGGCCAAAAGGACAATGGGCCAGAATTTTTTGGTCAAGCAAAAAATTCTGCCCAAAATCGTCGCGGCGGCGGAACTTACACCGACTGACACCGTCGTCGAAATCGGGCCGGGACTGGGAATTTTGACGGAGGAATTGGCAAAAAAAGCGGGAAAAGTGATTGCGATTGAAAAAGACAAGCGCCTCGCAGAGGCGCTAGAATCAAGAATCATGAATCATGAATTATGGGCAGAAAAAGTGAAAATTATTAATGATGATGCATTAAAAATCCATAATTCAGAATTCATTATTCATAATTCAGGTTTTAAAGTCGTTGCCAATATTCCTTATAACATCACTTCAGCTGTCATCCGGAAATTTCTCGAAGCTGATAATAAGCCGGGACTTATGGTTTTGATGGTACAAAAAGAGGTCGCCGAGCGAATTTGCGCCAAGCCGGGCGAGATGTCGCTGCTTTCAGTTTCAGTCCAATTTTACGCCGAGCCGGAAATTGTCCGAATTGTCAAAAACACCTCGTTTTTCCCAAAACCGGAGGTGGACTCGGCGATAATAAAATTAAAAGTAAAAAGTAAAATTCCTCGTTTGCAAAATTACGCTCGCCCTGACCAAATTTCTAGGCGCTCTTTTCCGCCTTCAGCGGAAAGCGCTTGCGACCGTCGAAATTTGGCAAGAGCTCGCAATTTCGCAATTCAAGAGTTTTTCCGCCTAGTGAAATTTGGCTTTGCCGCTAGACGGAAAACCCTGGAAAATAATTTGGCTGCCGGATTGCATATAAACAAATCCGAAGCATCTGATATAATTAAAAAAGCCGGACTGGCGGAAAAAGTCCGGGCTCAAGAACTGTCGATGGAGGACTGGTTGGAATTATTTCGTCATTCCGGACTTCCGCCTCGGCAAGCCGAAGGCGAGACGGGTGATCCGGAATCCACTATTAAATAGATCCTGAATCAAGTTCAGGATGACATTCTTAACAGAGGGAAAATGGGTGAGGAAAAGAAAAAATCAATCGGGGAAATTGACATTGATGAAAAAATCACTGTCAAAAAAGACGGCAAAAAAGTTGAGGAAGAAACAATCATCGAAAAAGTCGTTGAAACGCCGGCTAGGGTCTTGGATGAAACAGTTGAAGCAACAAAAAATGTCGAGAAAACCGTTATTGAGAAAGAGCCGGTGAAAGGAGTGCGCAATTTTTGGCGGACTCTTGGCCCGGGTTTGACAACCGGTGCCGCTGGTGACGATCCTTCGGGAATTGCGACATATTCGCAAACCGGCGCCGGCTACGGTTATAAATTTCTCTGGCTGGCGCCTTTTACTTTTCCGTTGATGGCGGTGGTTCAGGAGATGTGCGCCAGAATCGGTTTGGTTACCGGCCGTGGGTTGGCAGCTAATATTCGAAAATTTTTTCCCCGCTGGGTGCTAATTCTTTGCACGGTTCTATTATTCATCGCCAACACTTTTAATATCGGCGCTGATCTCGGAGCAATGTCCGAGGCGATTCGGCTGTTTTTGCCGCAAATCGATTATTTTGTTCTGATTATTCTTATCGCCGCGGTCATCATGCTTTTGCAGATTTATACTCGCTATAAAAAATATGCCAAATATTTAAAGTGGCTGGCACTGGTGCTTCTTGCCTATATCATTTCAACTTTTCTGATAAAAGGGTTGAATTGGCGGGAAATCGGCTTGTCGGCGCTGCGGCCGGTTTTCGGTTTTTCCAAAGACCAGATTCTAATTATTACCGGCGTGCTCGGCACAACTATTTCACCCTATCTTTTTTTCTGGCAAACATCGCAAGAAGTTGAGGAGGAGATTGAAGACGGGCTGACAAATATCCAAGAGCGGCAAAAAAGTCTTTACGGCGGCGAAATTAAAAAAATGCGGATTGATATCTGGTCGGGAATGTTTTTGTCAAACCTGGTGATGTTTTTCATTATCACCGCTTGTGCTGCCACGTTGCATAAAAACGGCATTTTCGCCATTAACTCTGCCGCCGATGCCGCCGAAGCGCTACGGCCGTTGGCCGGTGATTATTCGTACTTTTTGTTCGCAATCGGGATTATCGGCGTCGGCGCGCTGGGAATCCCGATCTTGGCTGGTTCGAGCTCTTACACTTTTGCCGAGAGTTTTCACTGGAAGGAGGGCTTGCATTATAAATTGCGCCAGGCGTATTCTTTTTACGGCATCATTATAATTTCTTTGGTTATCGGTGTTTTAATTAATTTAGTCGGGATTGATCCGATGAGGGCATTGGTCTATGCGGCAATACTTAACGGCTATATTGCGCCGGTGATTTTAATTTTGATTTTAATTCTTTCATCTAGCCGGAAACTAATGGGCAGTCGCGTTAATGGCGCCTGGTCGAAAATTATCGGCGGAGTTGCAATATTACTTATGGCCTTTGCCGGCGTAGCGACAATCTGGTCGCTGATATTTCGATAGCTGTAATTTGTTGGGCTAATTTGTTATAATCCGATCATTATGAAAAACGGGACTTTATTTATTGTTGCCACTCCGATCGGTAATTTGGATGATATAACCAAGCGGGCGATTGATATAATATCTTCCGTTGATTTTGTTGCCTGCGAAGATACGCGAGTTGCCGGCGGACTTTTGCATCATTTGGGAATTAAGAAAGAGCTAATTTCGCTTCATCAGCATTCGAGTGATGAAAAAATTGATTATATTATCAGAGAATTGCGACGCGGAAAAAATATCGCATATGTTTCCGATTCCGGCACGCCGGGCATTTCCGATCCGGGACAAGCGCTAATCGTGCAAATCCGAAATCCGAATGTCGAAATCCGAAACAAACGAAATCAAATCCAAAATTCGAATATCCAAATAATACCAATCCCGGGGGCGAGTGCCGTGACGGCGGCAATCTCAATTAGCGGAATGGTTGATAAGGAGTTCTATTTTGTCGGATTTTTGCCAAAGAAAAAAGGGCGGGAGACGAAATTCAAAGAGTTGGCGGTGCTAAAAGCTCCGATTGTTGTTTATGAATCGGCACAGCGTCTGGAAAAAACATTGAACGACATCAAAAGTCATTTTGGCGCCGGCTTGGAGGTCTTCCTCGCCCGCGAAATGACAAAAAAGTTTGAAGAGTATTGGGGCGGGGACATCAGCGAAATTATCAGCGATCTCAAAAATCACAAAATAAAAGGAGAGTTTGTGCTAATTGTGAAAAAATGATCTAATAAAAATTTTGCCGCAGCTGAATTACGCACGCCAGTGGCAAGATATTTGTATACCGATTTTCAACGATCGTTGAAAATCGGTATACATTTGAGCAAATAAAACGCCCCGACGTGATGTCGAGGGCAGGACGCGGCTAGTTGATAGCCGATCAGGCGAGCGGTTAGATCGCCTCTCAGAAGATGATCGTGTGTTCGTGTTGGCCGTGGCAATCACGGCGAATACCAGACAAAGTAACTGACTTGACAGATATCTTCACTATTGCCAGAGTTCTCATCACGGCGCTCATCATTGATGTGACTGTTTGTTCAAGTTCCGGACACAAGACAAAATCTCCAATCGTTAAGCTTTTGTTGACGACAAGTCGGAGTTTGTCCGGCGGCCGCAGTACGGGATTTGCGGAAATGCTGTCGTCCTCCTTCATCCCTACATCGGTAAGAATATGCCAAAGCGCTACTTCCAACGCATTACGCAGAAACTGGTCATCCATCCGAAATTCCTCCTCATTGGGTTGGTATAGAATTTATATCATAAGAGCAAAAAAATAGCAAGAGAAAAAGAAAAACCAGCCCTACGACTTGGGCTGGCGACTGATCCTCCTAAGAAATCCTAGCTGCTCTGCGTGCCGGTCGGCGCGTCCCGCCGACCGAGACACAGCGATTACCGCTACCGCCACACCGGCAGCGACGGTCACGGTTATGATCCATGCCCAGATAGGCTGTTTCTCACCTTCTTTCCCTGTCACCTCTGCTGAACGGCGATCATCAGGATGCCGTTGTCTGTTTTCCAGGCGCAGACGCGACTCTCTTCTCCGAATGGTTTGACCAGCGCCAGTTCTTTGTTGCCGTTGACGATGTGGTAGCATCCTCGCAATTCCTCCAGAGACAACTCGTTGCGAGGATAGGCGAAGTAGCAACGCGCATCATCCGACCAACGAAGGATGCAGTGTTCTTTTACTCCGACCCCTGGCTGGGAGAAGCGCGGTTGGGCGCCGGGGACACCGAACGGCAGGAAGCCGTTTTTTGAGGGAAAGACAACGATTGATCCTCCCTCGGCGTTGGGGATGAAGGCAACGACGCCTTCGCTTTTTTTGTTCTCTTCCCATTCCAGTATGCCATCGACATGCTCTTGCGGCCGTATCACTATCACTGCCTTTCTTGATTTTTGCCAGCAGCAGCCGGCTGTGTGGAATTCTGATTAAATGGTATCATAAAATTCAAAACTTGTCAAGATTTACGCCGCTGATTCGTTCTGATAATATCAAGTTATGAGCATCCCACTTCGCTAAAGCTTCGCGGGATTCTAACTAAAATGATATGGAACGAAAAAAATTCTACATTACGACTCCAATTTATTACGTCAATGATGTGCCACATATCGGGCACGCTTACACGACGATCGCCGCCGATGTTCTTTCGCGTTATTACAAAAGCAAGGGTGAAGAAGTCTTCTTCTTGACCGGCGTTGATGAGCATGGGGCAAAAATTGCCGAAGCCGCCAAAGCGGCTGGTAAAGAACCAAAAGAGTTTGTTGACTCGCTAGTGCCGGCGTTTCAAAACACTTGGAAAAATTTAAACGTTGAGTATTCAGAGTTTTTTCGCACGACTAATCCGGCGCATGAAAAGATTGTCCAAAAATTTGTCTCGGATCTGAAAGAAAAAAGTTTCATTGAGAAGCGAAAATATGAAGGACTTTATTGCGTTGCCTGCGAACGATTTTTACAGCCGGACGAACTAACTAATGGCAAGTGTCCAGATCACGGCACCAAGCCGGAGAAACACTCCGAGGAGAATTATTTCTTTTTGCTTTCGAAATTTGCCAAGAATTTGCTTGAGGCGATAGAGGCCGGCGAGTATCAAATTTTGCCAGAAAGTCGTCGCAACGAAGTAATCGGAAAGATAAAAGCCGGGTTGGAAGATGTTTCAATTTCGCGGGAAAAAGTCGAATGGGGAATTCCGTTTCCCGGCGATGAGTCACAAACGATTTATGTTTGGATTGATGCACTAATCAATTATTATTCTGCAGAGAAAATATATTTTCCAAATAGTCATTCCCGTGGAGGCGGGAATCTACTAAAAATGGATCCCCGGGTCAAGCCCGAGGACGACTTCGTCGTTTGGCCGCCTGATATTCAACTGATGGCGAAAGACATCCTCTGGTTTCACGCGATTGTTTGGCCGGCAATGCTTTTGGCGCTCGATTTAGAGCTTCCGAAAAAAGTTTTTGCTCATGGCTTTTTCACCGTTGGCGGACAAAAAATGAGCAAAACCCGCGGTAATGTGCTCGATCCAAATAAACTGGTGCAAAAATTCGGCGCCGATGCCGTTCGCTACGCACTTTTGCGCCAGTTTCCCTTTGGTGAGGATGGCGATATTTCCGAAGAAAAAATCGCCGCGCGCTACGAGAATGATTTGGCGAATGGATTGGGTAATTTAGTCCAGCGAACAATTTCGATGATAAACAAATATGAACTCAAAACTCAAAACTCAAAGCTCAAAACTGAAACTCAAAATTCAAAACTTGGAAAATTAGTCGAAGAGTTAAAATTTGATCAAGCGTTGGCGGAAATAAATGGCGAAGTATCGCGCCTAAATCAATATATTGACGAAAACAAGCCGTGGGGATTGGCAAAGTCGAATAAAGAAAAATTAGCCGAGGTTTTGGGTTTTGTTTTTCAGTCCTTAAGTTCTTTAGTCCCCTCGTTATCGCCCTTTATGCCAGAAACCGCCGCCAAGATGAAAAAACAACTGGAAACTTTAGAGCCCGAGCCATTATTTCCACGTCTAGATTGATAATATTTTGGAGGACTTATGAAAGAAACTTATAAAGTTCCAATTTCCGTTAAGGGGATTGTATTTGAAGATGGAGCGGTATGGTTGCGGAAAAATGAGCGCAAGGAATGGGAACTTCCTGGCGGAAAAATTGATGAAGGTGAACAGCCGGAAGAGACTGTTATTAGAGAAATTCGTGAGGAATTGGGATTTGAATCCGAAGTAGTTGATATCATTCAAGCATATATGTACACCATAAAAGTGTCAGCTGATGAATCAAGAGGAGTATTGGTTGTTTCCTACTTATGTAAAATTAAAAATAAGATTGGCGATTTTGAGATTGACGGAGAAGCCGGCAAAGCTAAGTTCAAAAAATTCAAAATATCAAAAACTGGAGCCTTGAATATGCCTTATTTCTATAAGGAAGCAATTAAAAAAGCCTATAAGATGATTTCATGATCCAAGCTTTTATAGCTTCAATCGGATATGCCGGAGGGGTGATTGTTGACAAAGTTATCCTCTCCAAATACAAAATCCCGGTAAAACGCTTTATACCGCTGCTTTTTATTTGGCTGGCAATTATTACTGCCTTTCTTTTGCCGACTTTCGGCGCAGTTTCCTGGCAGGCGCTTTGGAGTTATAAATATATTTTATTGTTTTTGGCGATGCTGGCAGTGGCGATAACCTGGAATTCCTTTTATTATCGCGGTATTCAGGAGGAGGAGATCCATGAGTTTGAGCTAATTATGATGCTCTCGCCGCTGGTGACGATCATTCTGTCGGAAATTTTTCTACCGGCTGAGCGCAATTTAGCGCTTTTTATCGCCGGCACAATCGCTTCTTTGGTTTTGATTGCTTCACGTTTTCGCCACCATCATCTGCAGATCACTCGCAATACAGGCATCGTGGTCAGCGCGATGGTTTTGATGTCAGCAGAGTCAATTATCATCAAATATCTTCTTGATGTTTTTTCGCCAGCTGCTCTTTATTTTACTCGGACTTTAGTTATGTCAGTCGTATTTTTAATTCTCTGGCGGCCAAAACTTCTTGAGATGCCGGCGAAATGTTTTGCCTACACGATAATTTCAGCGGCTTTTGGCGTCATCCAGATGGTTTTGAAATTCTACGGTTTTCAAAAACTCGGCGTTGTCGAAACAACAATAATTTTAGTCCTTGGCCCGTTTCTGGTTTACTTTTTCTCAGCCTTTTATTTTAAGGAGAATTTAAAGTTTAGAGATATCGTCGCTGCCATTATTGTTATCACAACCGTCATCTACATTACATTTTTTAGATAATTAATAACGAAAAACTAAAGACGAAAAACACATAGCGAACTCAAAACTAAGAGCTCAAATGTCAAAACTGCCAACTTCAAAACTTAAAACTGATTTGAAATATCGTTGTTATTATTTTTCAATTGCGGTTATTCAATTTCTGAAAGAAAGTGATAACAAATTTAGAGCAATTAATGACCAGCTATTGCGGTCGTCAACTTCGATTGGCGCAAACATCGTCGAGGCAAAATCATCTTCTTCTCGCAAAGAATTCATAAAATATTACCAAATCGCATTAAAGTCTGCCAATGAAACTAAATATTGGCTGGCGCTTTATCGTGACGCGATCGACTTAGATGCGAATAAAATAAACGACCTTTTAACTGAAGCGGAAGAAATATCCAAAATGTTGGCATCGAGTATAATAACCTTGAAGGATAAAAAGTTTTGAGATATCAAGTTGCAAGTTTTGATTTTTGACTTTTAAGTTTTAATTTTGAAACATGCTTATTGACACTCACGCCCATTTGGATTTTCCCGAATTTAAGAACGAAGTTCACCAAGTTTTGGGTCGGGCGATACAAATAAATGTCCGGCGGATTTTGAATGTTGGCGTTGACGTTGATTCCTCAAAAAAATCAGTGGATTTAGCCCGTAAATATCCCGAGGTTTTCGCCGCCATTGGCATTCATCCGTATTCGGCACTTGATCTTGATATTGAGGCCAAACAACGGCTACTGGCAATTTCGAATCATCCGAAAGTTGTGGCAATTGGAGAATGCGGTTTAGATTACTACTATCTGAAACGCTCTTCGCAATTTGCTAATTACCCAAATCGCGAACAGCAGATATTTTGTTTTGAGCAGATGCTGAATCTGTCAATCGAACTGCGTTTGCCGGTTATTGTCCATTGTCGCGAAGCCGAGGCTGATGTCTATGCTATTTTGAAGAGTTATCAGAAAGACTTGCGCGGAGTTTTGCACTGCTTCTCCGGCGAGTGGGATTTTGCCAAAAAAATTTTAGATCTGGGCATGGCGCTATCGTTTACCGGCAACATCACTTACAAAAAGGGGACGGAAGTTGAGCGAATTATCGCCGAAATTCCACTAGGGAGCATGATGATTGAGACTGATTGCCCGTATCTGGCGCCGGAGCCATACCGAGGCAAGCGCAATGAACCGGCTTATGTAGTAAAGGTGGCAGAGGAGATTGCTAGAATAAAAAAAGTCTCTATCGCCGAAGTTGAAAAACAAACAACTAAAAAGGCAAAAAGTTTGTTTGGGATTGTATGATTGTATCCTCACTTCAGTACCTACACTTCCGAAGTGTGGGAGGAGAAGTGAGGGTTTTAGATACTGGAAATATTGCCAAAAGAAAAAACCGGCAGATGAATGCCGGTTAGGTTGGGCTGCAGACAATTCTAGCGGCCTTTGTTTTTGAGTTGAAGACGTGCGCGAAGGCGATTCACAGTGCTTGCCGGCGATGGTGATGTGGCCGGTACTCCGATTCGGAGCGCGATTGCGGTTTGAATCGTCTCTTTCATTGCCTCGATGTCGTCCTGGCTCAATTCAACACTCGCTTTTTCCGCCGCCGATTTGTAGAGTCGAATTCCCTCTCGTACCGCCCTGTTTCTAGATTCCTTACTAGCAAAATGCTGGCACCTTATGTGATCTTGTATCTGGACGAGAGCTGCACGGAAGACCTTTCGTTTTCGCCAAAAGTTCCACATTTTGTGCTCCTTTCGGGTGGCGAAAAGTGGCTTAAGCATAGCATGAGATTCTGATCTTGGCAATAGCCCTTGACATAATTGCTTACTCGCCTTGTCATTGCGAGGAGGAACGACGAAGCAACCTAGATTGCTTCGCCCCTCGTTTCACTTGATGGCTCGCAATGACGAGTGAGCAGTTACCCCTTGACTCATTCGACTTCGCTCAGAGTCAATGCTGAGCAAGTCGAAGTATTGACAAAATGTTACCTAAAATGTTAGAGTACAAGAATGGATGACGAATATCTGAATAACCAATAACTAATAAGGCCGATAAATTCGCCATTAGTCATTAGAATATCAGTTATCCATTCTTGGAGATTTTATGAAGAACATCAATGTAAATGAATTGCAGAACAAAATTTCGCAGGTGATGCGGGAAGTTGAAGTTGGAGAAGTTTATCAAGTCAGCCGCTATTCAAAACCAGTTGCTTATTTAGTGCCGCAAAGTGAATACGAGGCGGCAGTTTCTGGTTCCGGCTGCAAATCCTGTATGGCAGATCTACGTAAGATTGCTAAGAAGATTGAAAAATGAAAAAAATTTATTTAGACCATGCGGCTACTACTCCGGTTGATCCGGAAGTTATAAAGGCGATGTTGCCTTATTTTTCAAGTAAATTCGGTAATGCTTCGAGCGTTTATTCATTTGGCCAGGAGGCGAGAGCGGCAGTTGACAGCGCCAGGCATAAAATCGCCAGGTTTTTGAATTGTAAATCAACAGAAATTGTTTTTACATCTGGTGGTTCTGAATCTGACAATCTGGCAATAAAAGGTGTTATCGATGCCTCGGAAATTAAAAAACCACATGTTATCACTTCGGCTTTTGAGCATCATGCGGTACTGGATACGATTAAGGAGTTGGAACGTGACGGAAGAATCCAAGCGACTTACATCAAACCGAATCGCGACGGAGTGATTAAAGTTGCTGATATTGAGCGAGTGATCAGAAAAAACACCGTTTTGGTCTCGATAATGTATGTCAATAATGAAATCGGTACGGTCCAGCCAATTCGGGAAATTGGGAAAATGATTGAGCGAGCAAATACTCGCAGAATCATGAATCATGAATTAGGAATTATGAATAAAACCCATAATTCAGAACTCAAACTTCATAATTCTGAAAAAAATGCGGGATGCATTTTTTTCCATACTGATGCAGTTCAGGCGGCTGAATATTTTGATATGAATGTTGATTATTTACATGTTGATCTCCTGACAATGACTGCGCACAAAATTTATGGGCCAAAAGGAATTGGCTTACTTTATATTAGATCTGGCGTCCCAATCAAACATCAAATTGTCGGCGGCGGACAGGAATATAAAAAGCGGGCTGGTACGGAAAATGTGGCGGGAATAGTTGGAATGGCGAAAGCGATCGAGATAATTCAAAATCCGAAATCCGAATATCGAAATCCGAAACAAAAAGAATCAAATCCGAAGCACGAAATCCGAAAGTTGAGGGAGAAGTTAATTAATGGTCTTTTGAAAATTCCAAATTCCCGCTTAAATGGTAGTCGCGAGTATCGATCGCCGGCGAATGTTAATATTTCCTTTATGAACGCCGAGGGTGAATCAATACTTTTGAATCTGGATATGGAAGGTATTGCCGCATCAACCGGTTCAGCTTGTACTTCCGGCTCACTCGAACCAAGCCATGTACTGCTTTCAATGGGCCGTACTCCAGAGGAATGCCATGGATCGGTACGATTTACTTTAGGTCACGAAACAACGGAAGAAGAAATTGATAAAGTTTTGAAAGTTTTGCCGCTGATCATCGAAAAATTAAGAAGAATGAGCCCGTTTAAATAAGGAGTTATATGGATAATTTATATTCAGACAAAATTATGGAACATTTCCGCAATCCGAAAAATCTCGGGGAGATTGAGGATGCCGATGGAGTTGGGACTGTTGGAAATCCAAATTGTGGCGATGTGATGAAAATGTATATAAAAATAAAAAATGATAAAATTGCCGACATTAAATTCCAAACTCTTGGTTGTGGAGCGGCGATTGCCTCGTCGTCAATCGCGACGGAATTGGTTAAAGGCAAATCACTTGATGAGGCGCTTAAATTATCATCCCGCGAAATTGCCGAACAAATGGGTAAATTCCCACCGGCAAAATACCACTGTTCAGTTTTAGCGGAGGAAGGAATCAAGAAGGCAATCGAGGATTATAGGTCCAAAAAGAAATGAAGGAATTTGATGGTCGAAAAATTCGCGATGAGATTCTGGCTAAGCTAAAGATTAGAATTTCGAAACTAAAAATCAAGCCAACTTTGGCGGTCATTTGGGTTGGTGAGGATCCGGTTTCCGAGAAGTATATTAAAGCAAAACAAAAAGCGGCAGATTATATTGGCGTTGATTTTAAACTTTTTCAATTAAGTGCTTTAGCTCTAGAAGCAGATGCTATAAAAAAGATTGAAGAATTAAATAATGATCAAAAATTAACCGGCATATTACTCCAGATGCCTCTGCCGGCAAAAATCAATCGCCAGAAAGTTATCAAAGCTATTTCGCTAGAAAAAGATGTTGATGGACTCCGATTTTGTGCTAATCTGACTTCTGATTTTCAGCCGCCAGTGGTATTGGCAATTTTAGAAGCGCTTGATGGTGTTGATCTCGGGCAAAAGAAAGTTGCAATTATCGGTCAGGGTTTTCTTGTCGGTGCACCGCTGGCGAAAGTACTTCGAAATAAAGTAAAAAGATTGGAAGTTGCTGATATAGAAACTGCTGATTTAGCAAAAATTACCCGGAATGCTGAGATAATTATTTCCGCCACCGGCCAAGCTGGATTGATTACGGCCGAAATGGTCAAAAATGGCGTGGTGTTAGTTGATGCCGGCGCTTCGGAGGTCGGCGGCAAAATCAAAGGTGACATGGACGCAGGTGCATATCAGAAAGCTTCATTTTATACGCCGGTGCCTGGTGGAATTGGGCCAGTCACGGTAGCAATGCTGTTTAGAAATTTGCTGAAAGTTTAAAATGCTTTATTCGCATATTACTTTTGTTTTAAGCCACTCGAGCCAACCCGCCTTGCATTTTTCGCAATAGACCGTCAATAAGGATCTAACCGCATCAGTACGTCGAGGACTCCGGAGATACAGTTCGGCGCCGGCTTAGACAAAAGCAATGTGTTCATCGCATTTCAGAGTCGGCAAGAATCTAGTAAAATGAGATTATGGCGAAGAAGTTTTGGACAAAAAAGATGCTTGTCTGGATAGTAGTAGCGATTGTTGTCCTTGGCATTGGCGGTTATTATCTCTATGCACGCAAATTTGCTGTCTTGCCTGAAGTCTCAGTCAACTTAATGGCTGATGTCAAAGAACCAACTGCCAACGATAAAGTCCTAATTATTTCTCCACATCCTGATGATGAGACAATCGCTGCTGCCGGCTATATCCAGAGGACAGTAAAAAATAAGGCAAAAATTGAGATACTGCTAGTTACTGATGGGAATCGTCGTGGTTTTGGGGCGGAACGGCATAAAGAATTCCGTGATGCAACAGAAATTCTTGGTGTCGGAAGTGGCGATCTACAATATCTCGAGTTGCTAGAATTCTACCTTAGGGAACGAATCTCCGAGAAAGATTTGACTACAATGCTTAACCATGAGATGGATAATTTCCAGCCGACGATCATACTGTATCCTGACGAAAGTGATCAGAATCCAGATCATAAATATATCGGAGAGGTAATGCAGAAAATCCTGGCGAATAAGCAAAAAATTACTTCTTATAGTTATCTCGTCCACTACCGGCATTTCCCTCAACCAGTAGGCTTGCATATGGACAATAATTTGACTCCGCCGGTGAAATTGGCTGATTTTACTCACCACTGGCAAAGGTCTATGCTCACCTCTGATGAGGAGAACGCAAAATTAAATGCACTTTCGACTTACAAGACTCAGCTTCGAACACCATTGCTTCATGATCTTTTAGTTTCGATGGTAAGAAAAAACGAATTATTCTCAACTTCAAAATAATGATCCTTCTTCGCTAAAGCTTCGGAGGATTGCGTATAACTATTGGAAAATATAATGAGCACAAAAATCGCAGTTGCACTATCAGGCGGTGTTGACAGCTCTGTCACCGCCAAAATACTTAAGGATGAGAGGCAGGCGTTAGTTGGGCTCTTTTTGAAATTATGGTCCGATCCGATGTGTGGAGTGGAGCGCGACAATCGCTGTTGCAACTATCAGGCGCTGGAAGATGCCCGGATGGTGGCAGCCAAGCTTAATATCCCATTTTATGTCATTGACGCCAAAAAAGAATTTAAAAAAGAGGTTGTTGATTACTTTTTGCGGGAATATCAAAATTTGCGGACGCCGAACCCTTGCATCGTTTGTAACGAAAAGATAAAGTTTGATCTGCTTTTGAAAAAGGCGCTGGAAATCGGCTGCGAGAAATTGGCTACAGGACATTATGCGAGGATCAAAAGAAACTTCAATGCTCAAACTCCAATGCTCAATCAAACTCTAAACTCTAAATCTCAAAAGTTTGAAAATTTAAACATTAAAAAATTGAATGAAAATTGGAATTTGAAAATTGAGAATTATTTATTGAAGGGTATTGACGAATCCAAAGACCAATCCTATATGTTATATCGCTTGAATCAAGATCAACTATCAAAAGTGTTACTTCCGCTCGGTAATATGATAAAAAAAGAAGTTCGAGATTTAGCTACCAAATGGGATCTTCCTGTCAAGGAGAAGCCGGAGAGCCAAGAAATCTGTTTTTTTGCTGATAGAGATTATCGGATATTTTTAAAGCGATATTTGGATGAGAAATTTTTTGCCTCGGGAGATATTGTTGATAAAAATGGAAAAATTATTGGACATCACGATGGACTTTTAAACTATACGATAGGGCAAAGAAGACTTATAGACCAGCTGATCAGCCAGTCAGCCAGTCAGCAGTCAGCCGAGAAAAAGCCGTTATACGTTGTAGGATTTAATGTCAATAAGAATCAATTGATAGTTGGGAGCGATGCTGATGTGTACAAAAAAGAAATGATTGTTTCCAATTTGAACTGGATTGATCCGAAAGCTATAAGCCATAAGCTAAAAGCTAACAGCTTATCCGTTAAGATTCGCTATCATCATCCGGAAAATCCTTGTGCAATTGAAAAAAGCGGTGAGAAATTAATAGTGAAATTTAAAAAACCGCAGCGGGCGGTAACGCCAGGGCAATCTGCGGTATTCTACATTGGCGATGAAGTAATCGGTGGTGGAATAATCGAGAACTAGATTAAAATGGATTTTGAGACAAAAGTACAATTCTTGCACGGTGTTGGGCCGAAAATAGCACAGCGCCTTAAAAAACTTGGCGTGGAGACTGTCCACGATCTGCTTTTTTATTTTCCGCGCCGCTATGAAGATTATACGGTCGTTAGTAAAATCAATAAGCTTCCGAACACCATCGGCGAATATAAAACAATCAAAGTAAAAATCATCAACATCACTAATCGCCGGACGAGTCGTCGAAGATTTACCGTCACTGAAGCAGTTGTGGCTGATGAAACAGGGAGCATCAAAATTGTCTGGTTTAATCAACCGTATCTTACAAAAATGCTAAAACCCGGTTTCGAGCTGATATTGAATGGCAAAGTGACTTTTGATTCTTTTTCTAGACAATTACAGATGGAATCGCCAAATCGAGCGACAAAGCCAAAAATTGTGCCGATTTATCCTGAAACCGCCGGAATTCACAGCTACTACATTGCGAAGTTAGAATCTAGAATTGAGAATTTAGCGTCAAAAATACAGGAATACATCCCAGCAGAAATCATCAGAGAGAATAATTTGCTTAGTATTCAGGCGGCAATTTCGACAGTTCATCAGCCGGAAAATTCAGCATCTTTGGAAAAGGCCAAAGAGCGAATGGCTTTTGACGAATTATTCTTGTTTTCACTACAAAAACAGTTGACGAAGCGTGATATTCAAATTCACAAAGCGCCGGCGATGCAAATTGATGAAAAATTTCTGCAAAATTTTGTCAAAAAATTGCCATTTAAATTAACCGACGCGCAACGAAAATCAGCTTGGCAAATAATTCTTGACCTAAAGGGTCAAGAAAATTTAAAATTTAAAATTCAAAATTTAAAATTAAGGAATAGCTATGATAAGAATACAACCAAACCAATGAATCGGCTTTTGAACGGTGATGTTGGCAGTGGGAAAACAGTTGTGGCGGCAATAGCAGCGGCGGTTGTGGTCAAAAACGGCTTTCGCGTGGCGCTGATGGCGCCGACGGAGATTTTAGCCAATCAACATTTTTCAACGCTGTCAGAGATTTTAGAGCCAGATAAAATTTCCGTTGGATTAATAACTGGTCATAAAAAAGATCGTTGTGATGCTGATGTTGTAGTCGGAACGCACGCGTTAATTTCTGGCAAAACCAAAATCGATAATATCGCATTGGTGATAATTGACGAACAGCACCGGTTTGGGGTCTCGCAGCGAGCAAGACTGCTTACCCCTTACGAAAGTACGAATTTAGCGAAAGTACAAAATTACGAATCGAATGACAATGAAACAATGAAACAATCGAACAATGATTTTTTCCGGCCGCATTTTCTTTCAATGACGGCGACGCCGATTCCGCGGACGATGTCATTGGTAGTTTTTGCCGATTTGGATGTTTCGGTGATTGATGAGATGCCGGCCGGTCGGAAAAAAATTATCACCAAAGTGGTGGCAGCGGAAAATCGCCAGAAGTCCTACGATTTTATTCGCGGCGAGATTAAGAAAGGTCATCAGGCGTTTGTTATTTGCCCAATCATCGCCGAAGGCGATGAAATTCAAAATGCAAAAATCAAAGATCAAAATTATGGAATGGATCTATTTGAAGAAGATAGAAAGTCGGTAACCAAAGAATATGAAAAATTATCAAAAGAGATATTTCCCGATTTAAAGATCGCCAGGCTTCATGGCAAGATGCCCGCCACGCCCCGAAAGGGCGGGCGAGGTCTCGCCTCTGGCGGAAAATCGAAACAGGAAATTATGGAAGCATTTAGAAATGGTAAATATGATATTTTGGTCTCTACCTCGGTGGTCGAGGTTGGCGTTGATATTCCTAATGCAACAGTGATGATGATTGAAGATGCCGAGCGTTTTGGCTTGGCGCAACTTCATCAATTTCGCGGGCGGGTCGGACGGAGTCATAAACAATCATACTGCTTACTTTTTTCGTCATCCGGTTCGGAGAATGTTAAAAAGCGACTTTCCTATATGGAATCGGTTTCGTCAGGATTCAAATTAGCGGAAAAGGATTTGGAACTTCGCGGCCCGGGCCAGCTGTATGGCTATCAACAATCCGGCTTTTGGGAGTTTAAATTTGCTTCGATTTCTGATAGAATTATGATTGAAAAAGCAACTGAAGCGGCGAAGGAGATTGCCGATGGTGGCATCGAGAAATATCCGAAGTTGAAAGAGAAAGTTGGGGAGACGGCGAAACATCTTGAATAAAAACTACAGAATGACTAAACCCGAAATCCGAATGACGAAAAAATTATCAAATGCCCAAATGCCCAAACTGGTTTTTCTTCGTTATTATGGCTTTGCCATTTGTTAGTCATTCGACATTCTGACTTCGAGATTAATATTTTTCAAATGAAGCAACTGATTGAAAAATACAGCGTTTACATTGGCATCGGTCTGGTTGTGATTGCGCTGATCGGCGGAGTTCTGTTGATGATTAAAAAAGGGGCAGGCGCAAGTAGCAGCGATCAGACAAAAATTATTGAAGAAAATAATAAAAAGATTTCCGAACTGGAAACGAAAGTTGCCGGTTTACAGAAAGAAAATGAAGCGCTGAAAGCTGGTAGCCAGACGGAAGCCAAAAATGAATCATCGAACCAACAATCCGGCAAAATCAACATCAACACCGCCACGGCGGCGCAGTTGGATTCGCTGCCGGGGATCGGGCCGGTTTATGCCGGGCGGATAGTCGAATATCGCGACAGCCACGGCGGCTTCAAATCAATCAACGAAATCGAAAATGTAAAAGGAATAGGCCCAAAAACATTTGAAAAGTTTAGGGATAAAATAACAATATAATGCTGAATAATGCCGGGGTGGCGAAATTGGTAGACGCATCAGCTTTAGGAGCTGACGGTCGAAAGACTGTGAAGGTTCGAGTCCTTTCCCCGGCACCAGTAAGGAAAAGTCAAATTTCGTTGGTTCGCCTCGCTTCGCTCGGCGACCAAATTGTAGGGAATTTTGGGCGAAAAAATCAATCGGCGGTTTTGTAAAATGTGGTTCGAGCCGATATTTTTAAAAAATATTGTCATTTCTTTTTTGTTTTCCGTTTCCACTAATTTTGCGGCTTGATTAAGCGATAAAACGAATTTACGAGCCAGTTCGAGCCAAGACAACCCTTTTTGTTCAAAGTCAGTGATTTTCTCTTGCAAACTAACTTTTTGTAATAATAATTCTTGCTTTTTGGCGGCGTACTCCTCTGCGGATAAAGCGTCGTTCAAAAACATATCAAGCAGTTTTCCTAATTTTATTTCTACCTGTTTTAACTGCTCTTTCAAACCTTCCGCTTTTGATTGAGCTTGTTGTTTTACCTGCTCTTGTTCGCTATCCAACGCCGCCAAAACTTTTTCTGTGTCTTGGCTCGGCAAAGAAACTTTTTGAAGAAAAGATTTAATCTGTTCGGTCAATTGTTCTTCTCGCAAATAATGTTTTTCTTGGCAAACTCCTTTTTTCTTGGTGCAACGATAGTAATTATGTCCCTTTTGTTGTTCGGCAGTAATACTCGCCCCACAGGAAGCGCATTTTA
>Ga0100387_10001881_pt1 | contig 17950 bp, 20 predicted proteins | sample CryGeymeta201511_FD_81547 | JGI IMG/M metagenome (GOLD analysis project Ga0100387, IMG submission 81547) | Groundwater microbial communities from Crystal Geyser aquifers in Utah, USA - Crystal Geyser metaG 2015-11 | ecosystem: Environmental > Aquatic > Deep subsurface > Groundwater | place... | reverse complement strand
GCTAACTATTGACCATCAATATGATATTTACAATGATATTGTGGCGATCTACAATTGGCATGAAGGCGAGGTTTTTGGAGTTGAGATCCATAATAAAAAAGTATCGCATTTGCAAAGACAGATTTTTGAGATTGTGTGGGGTGTTGCGAAAACCACGCGCTAAATTTTTTTACAGTGTTTTGTTAGCCAGGATGAAATGTCTTCGAGATTTTCGCGCTCGTTGTCGATTGTAAGTGAAAATAACACGACCTCTTTGTTTGAAGCGATGCATTGATATCCATTTAAATCTAAAAAACGAAGAGTTGAGAAAAAACCAGTACGCTTATTGGCATCGTTGAATGCATGATTGTTCACGAGCGAATGAAGTAGAGCTGCAGCCTTTCCCATTATTTTTGGATAAAGATCTTTCCCAGTAAAACTTGCTTTTGGTCTTTCGACTGCAGAGTGTAAGAGCCCAAAATTACGGACTCCAGATCGACCACCACCAACCAAAAGCATTTGTTCGTGTATGGCGTAGACCTCTTCAATGCTGACATATTTTACTTCCATCTAGATGTTTGATAACTCGACAATTGCCTCCTTGTATTTCTCAGAGGTTTTTTCTAACCACTCAAAAAATTCCGGAGTAAGATGTGTTTTTATTTCATCGTTTTTTGGAGTAATTAAAGCCATCTTTTTTTCTGCATCATGCTGGATCTGAATTTTATCTCCAGCTTTCCACCCAGAATTTCTGATGAATTGAGCCGGCAATGTAACCGCAAGAGAGTTTCCAACCTTAATTATTGTCTGAATCATTTTTTAATAGTTAAATAATAATGTTATAACTAGATTATAACATATCGATATTTACTTATATAATTGTATATATATATTATACAATGTATTTATGTCAAATAATGATTTTTTGTACGAGCTCGCATTTTCATACTTCCCAGGTATTGGACCGATCAAATTTGATGCTTTATTAAAACACTTTGGTACGGCAAAGTTGGCATACGAGGCATCGGCAGGTGATCTTCGTGAAGCGATGGGAGCAAATTTGAGTTGTAAGTTTTTAGGGTATCGTAATAATTTTGATTTTGATAGTGAATATAAAAAAATTACAGATAATAATATTACCCTTTTAATGCGGGAAGATCTTCGGTATCCCTCTGCACTTCTCAATCTTTCTGATCCTCCAATCTGTTTGTATGTCAAGGGAGATCTTACAAATTTTCATTGGAATGATGAATCGGCCAGTGAGTTGTATTTTGCAGTCGTTGGAACACGAAATCCGACGGAGTATGGTCGGCAAATTACGACTAAATTTTCTCGTGAATTATCCGAGACTGGAACGATCATTGTCTCTGGTATGGCGATGGGAGTAGACGCTCTTGCACACTGGGCAGCTCTTCGTGCGGGTGGCAAGACTATTGCTTTTTTAGGATGTGGAGTAAATATTATTTATCCATGGGCAAATACAAATCTATACCATAAGATAATTGAGTCAGGAGGACTGGTAATCTCTGAGTTTCCGCCTGACATGGTGACTTTGAAAGGTCACTTTGTTGCACGAAATCGCCTTATTTCTGGATTGTCAAAAGGTGTTTTAGTTGCTGAGGGTTTGAAAGATTCTGGATCTCTCATCACTGCGCGATACGCCCTTGCACAGGGCAAAGATGTGTTTGCACCGCCAGCGCCTATCACCTCAGATCAATCACAAGCACCAAATATTTTGCTCAAAGATGGGGCAAAATTAGTAACGACGGTTGAGGACATTCTTGAGGAATATGATGTCAAGAAGAAACAAACACTTAAAGAAACATTGAAGGAAATTCCAGAAAATCAAAAACAACTCTTTCAATTATTATCTGCGGAAGCTTTCACACCAGACGAGATTGCACGTTCACTCAATGTGCCGGTTTATCAAGTTTTGTCATTACTTTCGACGATGGAGCTATCGAAAATTATTGAAAAAAACATTTCAGGAAAGTATCAGATCAAAATCTAGAAGTTACAAATTCTGAGTGGTGGTTGGAGGGTTTTTGTGAGTATTTGAAGATTGATCAACAGCATCAATTTTCTTAAGTCTGCGAATGTATTTATCTTTATCGATTGGTTGTGTTGTAACAAACGCATCAATCATTTTCTGTGCTTGTTCTTGCGAAAAATTGTCCGATGCGATTGAAAGCACATTTATATGATCATTCTCCCGCCCATGTCGAACTTGTTCAGCATCAAATCCTATTCCACAGTAAATACCCTTGTTTCTATTTGCCGCCATGCAGACACCGATCCCTGAACCACAGATTACAATCCCTAAAAATTGATCAGGATTTTGAAGTACTGCTTGGGCAACTTTTTGTGCAAAATCCGGATAATCATCCTCAGGATCATGTTCGTAATTTCCCAAATCTTCAACGCGAATATCTTTGTTTTGGAGATACTCGATTAACGCATTTTTCAGCTCAAACCCGCGGTGATCAGCGCCGATGAAGATGGTCATAAGAGTAGTATACAATATAATCATTATTCATTTGTTGAATACTATGTTTGACACCCACTGTCACCTTAACTTTAAACGATTTAAGAAGAATGTAACCGAGGTCATTGACCGCGCAGTTGACGTTGGTGTTACAAACATAGTTATCCCCGGCACCGATATTATCTCCTCAAAAAAAGCCGTTGAAATAGCAGAAAAACATGAAGGGTTTTACGCGGCTGTTGGTATTCACCCACATCATGCGTTCGAATTAATTACGAATGACGAATTGTCAATTACGAATGAAATCGATGAGATTGAAACATTATTGACTCACCCAAAGGTAGTTGCAATTGGAGAAGTCGGCATGGATCGTCATGTGTATGAAGAGACAAAATATGCTGAGTATGCTGTTGATGAGCGATTTTTGAGTACTCAAAAATCGCTCCTGACATCACAAATCCAACTTGCCGTTACATACAACAAATCATTAATCTTGCACAATCGCGAGGCGAAATCAGATTTACTTCCTATTATTAAAAAAAACTGGGACTCACAACTTGAGGGGCGCACCGTGTTTCACTGTTGTGAGCCAGATGCCGAGTTGTTAATTTTTGCTAAAAATCACAAGGTGTTTATCGGAGTTGACGGAGATGTGACTTATGATAAAGCTAAACAGGATTTTATTAGGCAAGTTCCTCTTGAGATGCTTGTTGTGGAGACTGATAGCCCTTTTATTCTTCCTGAGCCGTTATTATCTGAGAAAAAGTATCCCAATGAGCCGGCAAATATTCAATTGATAGTTCGCGAAGTCGCAAGCTTGAAAGGTGAAACGGTTGAAAAAATTATTGAATTAACTACTGAGAATGGGAAGAGTTTGTTTGGATTGGGATAATAACTAATAAATACTTTTCGATGGTAAAATTTTACGCCACATACGATAAGTATAGTATTTTTATACACTTAAAGGTATTCTTTTAATCCTTTTGTGATATCTATCTATACACATTAAATATGTATGTTATAATATGTTGTTAAACATTTATAATTATTATGGGAAGATTATTAGAATCATTATTAGCTATGTATTATGGTGACGGACCTCAAATTGGAGCATTTGCTAGAACTATTTTTAGAGTTGGCAGTACGAGAGGAGTAAGCAATAAAGTAATAACCCTTGCTCAATCATATGTTGTGGAGCACAATGTAGAGGCAGATATGGGAGCAGTTGAAGGAATGCAAACTTTGAGTGGATTTGCTGCTGCATTATTGTTTTTGGGTTCTCCACTAGATGTTCTTGCAAAATTAATTGGAGATAATCCTGGTCCTGTTGAGGAAGTCGTTGGTAGGCTGAGAAATATGGGACCGACGCCAGCTTCTCCTCCTTGGGCATGAAAACTTATTTTAAATAGGGATTATCCCGTTTCGGGATAATCCCTAAATTAGTACTTTCTTAAGAACCTCACTCCAAGCATTTTCAAATTTAATTGGTGCAAACTCAGAGGCGCGGTCAAACGCCAGTATACTCTGTTTTTCGTGGTAAGTTTTATTATAAATTAACTGGGATATTTTTTCAGCAATTTCTTTTGGATTATCAGGTGAGGCAAAAACAGCAGCATGACCCGCGATCTCACGAAGCACAGGGATATCTGCAAGAACACTAGGCGTGCTTAGAATTCCAGCCTCGATATATGAGAGCCCAAATCCTTCTGCTTTTGAGACAAGAATATTTGCCCTTGCATTTTTATATAAATCGAGCAGGGTGGCATCAGGCACAAATCCTGGAAAAATGAAACGCTTGTCGTCTTGGGCAAGTTTTAAAAATTTATAAAGAGACTTCAACCAAGGATGGGGCCTTGTAGAAATCCCCGTAGAATTAACTGTTCCAAAAATATTTCCAACAAAAACACAAGGAAAATCGACTATTTTCAGTGCGCGCGCTAAATTTGGAAGATTCTTGTTCCAAGTCGCATCCCCCACATAAATTACATAGTCTTTTAGACTTTCAAGTACGGGGTTTTTGGTTCCACCAGGATCAATTGGAGTAAATTCAGCCACAGATCGATCGTTTATATTGTGAAAAGGGTGGTGATGATTTATAGCTTCTTCATTTTGATCCATATGTGGAGTGAAAATTTTGTCAAATGTTGGATAAATCACGGAAATGCTATCATCTGCAATCTTTAAAAAATCCTGAATAACTTTTTTGCTGACATTTGAGTCGGTTACGATATAATCATATGATTTGAGTGAATATGAGTTTAGAAATTTGAATATTTTTCCTTTGATCCCGACTGGAAACTCTCTTGGAAACTCCTGAGGGATTAGATCGTGGATTACTGCTATCTGTTTTTTCCCGATGCTTCTGAGATGAAGAGGTTTTTGAATGTGATTGAAAAATGGATTTATGAAATGAAAATCAGATCTGACAGTTTTTACTGTATTGGTATATTTAAAGGAGTAATTGGAGTCTGAATTTTCACTTTCCGAATCAAGAGGTGAGTGGCCGTATTTCTTATTTGGGTCAATAGCCTTACTTTCAATATTTGAAAATGCAGTTTTTAATGTTGAAAAATACCTTCCAATACCACGCACTCGACTTTTTGAATCAGTATGGGTTGGATCATAGACCGAAATAATACTCATAAATACATTCTAGCAAATAATTGTAGATTACACTGCGACAGGTGCTTTAATCGGAGGGTGTGGATCGTAACCCGAAAGTTTGAAATCGCTTGGCTTGAAGCTAAAAATATCTTTTACAGCGTTATCAATCTTCATTTTTGGAAATTGTTTAGGCTTCCGCGTCAATTGTAGATCGACTTGTTCTAGGTGATTTTTATATATATGCACATCTCCAAAGGTGTGCACAAAGTCCCCAAGCTGGAGGTCTGTTACTTTTGCAACCATCATTGTCAATAGAGCATATGAAGCAATGTTAAAAGGTACGCCCAAAAATACATCTGCACTTCTTTGGTAAAGTTGACAAGAAAGTTTTCCATTTGACACATAAAATTGGAACATTGTGTGACATGGTGGAAGTCCTGATTTTGCCATTTCATCAATTTTTGACGCATTCCAGGCTGATACAATAATTCGACGCGAATCTGGATTATTTTTTATCTGTTGGATAACTCGTGCGATTTGGTCAATTTCTTGACCATTTTCATCTTTCCAATGTCTCCACTGAACTCCATATACTGGTCCCAGCTCTCCCCAAATTTTTGCAAATTTACCGTCGTTTTTAATTTTTTCAATGAAATCTTGTTGAGACAACACTTCTTTGCCTTTTTTTTCATTTGTTTCTTTGTAATATTTATATGGCCATGAATTCCAAATATGGACATCGTTTTCAATGAGGTATTTAATATTTGACTCTCCTTTTAGAAACCATAATAATTCAATAATTATTCCACGTAAAAATACCTTTTTTGTAGTCAAAAGTGGAAAGCCTTTAGACAAATCAAATCGGATTTGTCTACCAAAAAGGCTATATGTACCAGTACCCGTCCGATCATTTTTGCAGGTTCCATTGATCTTGATGTCTCTTAACAAGTCTAGATATTGTTGTTCAGGGTGGGTTGACATAAATTGAAAATTAAATTATCCTGTGCTTCCAAAACCGCCTCTTGATTTTGAGTTCATTTTATTAGCTTCAACAAATTCACTAACTTTTGCAATTTTTACCAGCATAGCCTGTGCGATACGTTCTCCTTTTTTGATTAAAACATTTTTTTTTGAGAAATTGAGAACTTGGACTCCTATTTCGTCAGTTTCCCCATGATAGTCTTGGTCAATTATGCCAATACTATTAGCTATCATGAGACTCTTTTTTTTTGGAGTTGAGCTTCGACTTGCCAAAATCAAGACATAATTACTTGGAACCTTAACAATGATATTTGCAGGAACGACAATTGGCTCAAAGGGTTTGGCAGTAATTGTGACCCTAGCATAGAGGTCGAAGGCGACCGAACCACTGGTGTGATATTTTGGAAGTGGTAGGGTAAAATCAATTCTTTTAATGGATACTTTCATGCTTTGATTATTTTATCATATCTTAAAAAATGAGCAAAATATATTAATCATTAATTGACTATATCAAAATGTTACTAAATATATTAATATGCATCGATGCTCTATTGATAATTTAAAAAAAAGTGTATCTTATAACAATAATATTGCTCATAAAATATAAACACAAGTTTGGATCGTAAAAACAGCTATTTTATAAAATTAATTGATAAAAACACGATTATATATTCAATTATATAATAACATCAAAAAGGATAGAATTTAATATTCATAAAGTAAAAATATATTAAAGATTGGTTGTAAATTATAAAATATTAATATTACGTTCGTGTATATTATCGCTTAAATTTAGATTAATCATCAACTCGGAGTATTTAATGTCGTCAATAAATAATTTCATAAATTTCGCAATCTATTATGAGAATAATTACGCTTTAAATAAATACAGTTATCGCAAAACAAGATGTCATATTTGTCATCTTAAACTTGTTTTGAGATTTTATTGTTGAGATGCTGAAATGGATTAGGCATCTTTCTGAATTCTGAAACAAGTTTAAAATGACATTCGTGATTTAATTTAGAGATAACCTCTAGTTCCAACTGCTGCAGTTGACAAAGATAAAATGGGATCAAAGCATGTTGCTTTTGATAAAAAATGAACTGAAATATTGTTTTAATTTATGGCTCTATAATAATACATCGATCGATACTACGAGATTTGCACTCAAATACCAAGACTGATAAAAATAATTTGACATGAGTCGTGACAAAACAATGCCGGCTTTTGTGACAATCAATAGCTTGAAATGGGGTTTTAATAGTAAATTTATTGTAATTGCGTTGGTTTGCTGCAGTAACAAAAAATATAATATCTAAAAATCATAAAAAAATGTACAGATGTGGGTTGATAAAATTATGCACAACTCAAAATAGACTTTAGGTATATGTAAATTCATGTTTAATTCACAAATAATCACCTACGATCTTCAAATTTAGATATCGAGTATAAACTGATCAAATTTTCAAGATTGTTGAAAATAATACTGACTAAAATCGGGTGATTAATAAAAAATGAATGTGGATAGATTGTGGATAAATAATTTATTGTTTTGTATACATATACTCAGGTAGGGTACTCGAACATAACGATTATATTTATTGAATTGGCAAATTAGATGAAGATTTGCTACATTAGGACTATTTCGTTTTAGATTGTTCTCAAGGCAATTTTTGATGTGAACGTGTACGACTTTAAATTATTGCAGTTTAGCTTATTGTAAAAGCCCGATCAATTATCAATATAAATATTATCCTAAGCGTTAGTACTAATGGATTTCGCTCTCAGTGTTTACATAATTTATAGTTATTGTCGTAGTAACATTTACGTTCTTTTGAGCCTTTAAAGAGCCTAAAAAATACTACAAATTATAAATTGCTATCGGATTTATTAATACAAATATTTATAGGATATTGACTAGTGAATAAGGTTTGATGAAGCCTAATTTAACGGAGTGGGAAAATCCTATAAGCTTCGTTCCATTGTTTGAAGCTTACCGGTTTTTTTCCTTCTGGCTGTACGATTTTTAGAATTATTTTGTTGTTAATCAAATCCAGATCTAGAAGCTTCAATCTCAGCTCTTTGTTATTAGAGATGATTTTAGTCCATATTCCAGGCCAGGTTGTAAATGCACGATATTTACGATTGATATTTACCGCTTCATTATCTTTGCCTTTTAAGGCTTTATCAAGTATTTTAAGCTCGACTAAGCCATCTTGCTTTTTGATGCTTTTGGTAAATGTTGCCATGTCATTATTCTGGGGATACGTCGCTATGTCAAGACCATTGATTAAGTCTGACAAGGTGCTTTGAATTAACTTTGATGCAATTGGTGCGATCTGAGATTCAATATCTAACCTTGTGGTAGACTCTCCGATCGGAAACTCTTGTTGTTTGATAATATTTCCTTGATCCATATTTTCATTTACCTGAATAAGCGTGATCCCGGTTTTATTATCGCCGTTTAGAATAGGATATATTAAAGGCGATGGACCTCTGTATTTTGGAAGCAGCGAGGGGTGAACGTTCCAAAACCCATATTTTAGACTGTTTAGAAGTTTTATTGAAAGAAATTGGCCATAAGCAAAGACGATCCCAAGGTCAATCTTTTTTTTGGCCATCATTTCAATTAGCAATTCTTCATTTTCAGGACTGATAGCTTTATCAAATACATCGATACAATGTTTGACTGCATATTCTTTTACAGGAGTTTGAGTATTTAAAAGGCGCTTTCCAGAGGGTTTATCAGGTTGTGTAACAATTAATGAGATTAAGAGTGCGGTTCCATTCAGAAGTTTGTCCAAAAGCTTGACTGAGAGTGCGGGGCTTCCGAAATAGGCAATAGAAATTTTCTTCTCCTTTGTCATATTATTCTGAGGAAAATTCAAATGTTTTTTCTATTAGTGGGGATAATCCGACTGACATTGAGGCTGTGATGTACTTTTCAGTTTTTTGGTGTTTTGTAGTAAGAATTGTCAGATCTTTGTTAGTTGTTAATATCGCTGGTTGATTTGAAATAACTATGGATTTTGAAGATTCTTTTGGAGGAGATATTTTTAAATCTGAACAATTAAGCCTTATGAATTGACTTAAGTCGTCAGATTCTAATACCGCTTCAGTTGAGCTTTCTTTTTTAATTTTTAGGTAAGATGGATATAAAAACTCGACTTTGCATCCAGCATGCTTAAGAGACAGATAATTATTAAAAGGTGGTTTCGAGGTGGGTGGTGAGGGAGTAATACTCAATAGATACGCAATTGCTTTGTTTTCAGATTCAATCGTTTTGCCGTATGAAAAACCAAGAATAAAAACCATTACAACAGCCAGAACGATAATTAATATTATTGGGCCTTTCTTTTGTTTCATACCAAACAAGTATAACACGTTGATTTCTTGGACTTGACAAGATATGAAGTAATCCTGTATAGTTAAAACGATCCTCCAAATGAAATGTCTTGTTGAAATCTTTTTTGAACATGTAAATTTCTAGGGTGACCCTCGGGAGGAATCTGGAGGGAACATCGTGTTGTCTTTGTAAACTGTGGTTTACGAGGCGCACAAATACCCATTATCGCTAGAAAAAAAGATTCACGCATAAGACTGTCATGCGGAGGATCTCTTTTTATTCTTGTAAATTCGTCAATTTCTGAGTATAATTTAAAAATTCCTTTTTCCGACACTCGTCGAAAGTCATGCCCCTTCAAATTGTATTTATTTAAAGCAGGACCGCTCTTAAAAAGTAATATGTTATTATAATTTTCCTAAAAAGAATGTATGTCAATTACAGACAAAAATGATCATCATGATGATCAACACTCAACTCTTGACGTTTCTTCAATACTTGAGAAGTATGAAGAAAAACCGATTGAGAAGGCTTCAGATATTTCAAGTTCCCAAACTTCAACCTTTCGTTCGACTGAGTCAACCAGAAAGCCTATCAGGAGAGCTGCAAACAGTAGGCAGGATGGAAATAAAAATATCAGTGATAAGTTAAAAAAAGATTTACAGTCGAGTTATGAGGCCGATGGAATATTAGATATCACTTTTGGAGGCTACGGTTTTTTGCGTAAAAATTATTCAGTTAGTCCCGACGACGACATTTACGTTTCGACGTCCCAAATTAGAAGATTTTGGCTTCGTAAAGGCGATGAGGTGAAAGGTCTTGCTCGACCTCCAAAAGACGGAGAGCGTTTTCACAGTCTTCTATTGATCAAGGAAATCAACGGACGCGAACTTACTGAAGAGGAGAGTCGCACAAGGTTGAAATTTGATCAATTAACATCCCTACATCCTGATAGACAGATGAAAATGGAAACTACTGCAGATCAGATCTCAACACGTATTATTGACCTTATTTCTCCAATTGGATTTGGGCAAAGGTCGCTCATCGTATCTCAACCTAAAGCTGGTAAAACAACTTTTCTTCGAGATATCGCAGAGGCAGTTGCTATAAATCATCCAGAGGCTTATATGATCGCAATTCTCATTGGAGAAAGGCCTGAAGAAGTCACTGAAATAAAAAGATCTATTAAGGGCGAAGTAGCAGCATCTCACTTTGACGAGACCCCAAAACAGCAAACTAGAGTCGCAAATTTGGCGCTAGAGCGTGCAAAGAGATTGGTAGAGATGGGTAAAGATGTGGTGATTTTGCTCGATTCAATAACTCGTTTAGCTCGAGCTTTCAATATGACGATCAATAGCTCCGGACGTACATTATCTGGAGGTTTTGACCCGAAAGCCCTATTCCCAGCTAAGAAATTTCTTGGAGCAGCTCGCAACTGTGAAGAAGGTGGAAGTTTGACAATAATCGGTACAGCGCTTGTTGGAACAGAATCGCGAATGGATGACCTAATTTACGAAGAGTTAAAAGGAACTGGAAATATGGAGATTCATTTAGATCGAAAACTAGCAGAACAGAGAATTTTTCCTGCCGTGAATATTCAGGCATCAGGAACACGGCATGAAGAGCTTTTATTTGATAAAGAAACCCTTATTAGAGTAACGACTCTACGAAGAATGATGGCGCTACGGACTTCGGAAGAGGGAGCTACAGCCCTTATTGACAAGTTACCAAAAACAAAGAATAACAAAGATTTTCTCGAAACCTTAAATAAAGGTTGATTGTAAATTTTTTTATCAAATATTCATGGGTAAATTATCGCTTGAGCAACGCGTGACTAGAATTCTCGGACAAGTAAAAGGTGTTGAGAAAATGGTGAAGGAAAAACGAAATCAGGTTGAGATTCTACAGCAAGTCACTGCCGTAAAAAAAGCCATTGATGGTCTTTCGCGTGAAATAATTATTGATTATTTTCATGATAAAGTTCAAGACAGTAACAAGGAAGAGGTTGCTACTGTAATCCAAAGGATTATCGACTTGTAGCCTCATTTAATATATGATAGTATCATATAACAACTAAGAAGTTTAGCTATTGAACAATTATAACTTAGGTTAATTAGTAATTTAAAATGAGCAATCATAGATACAATGTAGTAATAATTGGTGGCGGGCCGGCAGGGTTGAGTGCCTCTTTATACACTAGCCGTTCAGGTCTATCAACTGCTGTTTTTGCGGGATCACCCCCTGGAGGACAGTTAATGCTAACTTCTGAGGTAGAAAATTTTCCAGGTGTAAAAAATATATTAGGTCCAGATCTTATCCAATCGCTCAGAGACCAATCTTCATCATTTGGCACCAGGATTTTTGATCAAAACATTAAATCTATAGTAATCAACGCATCTCCGTTTATCTTAAAACAACAGAAAAAAGTTTTTCAGCAGACTCGATCATTGTTGCAACTGGAGCAAAGGCACTTTGGCTGGGCTTGGATTCTGAAACCCGCCTTCGTGGAAAGGGAGTGTCAGCATGTGCCACTTGTGATGGGTTTTTTTTCAGAGATAAGTTTGTGGCAGTAGTTGGCGGAGGAGACACGGCGATGGAAGAAGCACAGACACTTGCCAAGTTTGCTAAAAAAGTCTACCTCATTCATCGCAGAGACACATTTAAAGCTTCAAAAATTATGCAGGAGAGGGTAATAAACAATCCTAAAATTGAAGTCATTTTGAATGCCGCAATAACTGAGATTATTGGAGATAATAAAGTTGAAGCAGTTGAGTTAGGAACTAGAAAATTATTAGTTGATGGAGTATTCGTTGCTATTGGGCATAAACCAGACACAGAGCTTGTCAAAGACATATTAAAGCTCAATGGGAAAGGGTATGTTTTGACTACTGGAACAAAAGCAATAGAAACTGCTAAATTGCTAAATGGCTTAATTGTTGATGGAACGAAAGAGCAATTTGATCTATCTTTCCAGTCCATGACCTCAGTTCCTGGGATATTCGCAGCTGGGGATTGCGTTGACTATATATATCGACAAGCTGGGACAGCGGCCGGCATGGGAATTGCTGCAGCACTTGATGTTGCGAAATGGTTGGAGCTCAAGTCCATCTGATAATTTAGCAATTAGAGAGTTTATAAATTAACAATTATATCTAAAATATGGAAAATCCAGGAAAAGAGATGCTTGCATCTGCACAAAATCTGATCCGCGAGACCGGAAAGAGAATGGGTTATGATAAAGCTCAAATTGAGCTTTTGATTGCGCCCGAAAAATCTCATGAGTTTTCATTTTCTCTTGAAAAAGACGATGGCTCAATGGAAGTTTTAACCGGTTATAGAATACAGCACAGTAGTCGTAGGGGGCCATATAAAGGCGGAATAAGATTTCATTCAGAAACAACGAGAGAAGAAGTTCAGGCACTCGCCACTCTCATGTCGATAAAAACTGCGGTCGCAAATATTCCATTTGGAGGAAGTAAGGGAGGAATAAATGTAAATCCAAAAAACCTTACGCACAGAGAACTAAAACAAGTCAGCACAAAATACGGAGAACTTTTAGCACCGTATTTGGGTCAAGACCGAGATATTCCGGCCCCGGATGTCAATACAAATTCACAAATTATGTCATGGCTTCTGTCAGCTTACGAACGTGTAAATAATAAGAAAGAGCCTGCTGCATTTACCGGAAAAGCTTTAGATTGCGGTGGCAGTCTAGGAAGGACAGAGGCGACAGGATATGGTGGCGTTATCGCTTTACAAGAGCTACTTGGTAAGTTGCAGGGTGATAAGCAGAAATCACAGACGATTGCTATCCAAGGATTTGGAAATGTTGGGTATTACTTTGCTGAAGCCGCAAGTGATCGAGGTCATAAAGTAGTTGCAGTTTCTGACTCAAAAGGAGCAATCATTTCATCAGATCTTGTGAATGGACTTGATATTCCACTCGTTTTGTCCTGTAAAAATGAAAAAGGAACGTTAAATCGCTGTTACTGTGTAGGAGGAGTTTGCGATGCTAATAAAGGTAGAACAATTACCAATGAAGAACTGCTAGGGTTGTCTGTGGACATTCTTGTTCCGTCAGCTCTCGAAAATGTTATTAATGCAAAAAATATGAAAAGTATTAAAGCAAAAATAATTATTGAAATGGCAAATGGCCCAATCACTGAAGAAGCCAGGAAATACCTTACACAAAAGGGCGTAGTAATACTCCCTGATGTTTTTGCCAATTCAGGAGGAGTTATCGTTTCATATCTGGAATGGGTGCAGGGCAGACAGGGCTTTTGGTGGACAAAAAACGAGGTCATGGAAAAGCTAGAAAGGCTCATGAAACAGTCATTTTCAGATATTTGGGTTCATTCGATAGAGAAAAAAATTGATCTTAAAACATCTGCATTTGAGATAGCAATAAAAAGACTGATGGTCAATGTGATATAACGTAAGGTATAATTACACGTATATTAATATGCGTGACATCTTACCATTTATTCTATTTTTACGAGAATATTTCGTTTGTAGAATCTCTCATCTTGGGAGTAGGTTTGAGCGCTTAAAAGATATTATAGTCGCTCTTTTAATCGTGAAACGTGGTAAGTATTCAAGCTCATTTCTCAATACCTCTTTTTTTCTTCTTGTTATAACTGTGTTGGTGGCAGGACCTGCAATTGCCCAGAATAATCCTTTTGATGATTCGCTTCCCGGACAAAGAACATTTTTTCAAAGCGCTTCGATAGGTTTTGATCCGTTTGAAAATGCAGTGACCACGATTGTATCTGCAAAACCAAGGAGTGGAATCGAAAAATATTCAGTCAAAAGTGGTGAAACGATCGAATCGATCGCGAATAAATTTCAAGTTTCAATTGATACTGTAAAGTGGGCTAATGATCTGACCGATGACATAATAAAACCTGGGCAAGTACTTGAAATCCCCCCCGTTACTGGAGTAGTTTATAATGTCACGGCTGGGGATAATATATATGCCATTGCTAAAAAGTACCATGTTGACGCGCAGAACATTGTAAATTTTCCGTTCAACGATTTTTCAGACCCAGACACTTTTCAACTAACAACAGGACAGTTATTATACGTTCCTGACGGAACTATCGAAGAAGCAGCTCCAGTTTCAACAGGTCAGCAGTACTTTGCCACGGCTCAAGCCGGCGTCCAAGGAACTTCTAGATTTATCTGGCCGACGACTGGGGGTATCACGACATACCCAGTGTGGTATCATATGGCGGTTGATATCGCAAATTCGTCATTACCTCCGATTCTTGCAGCAGATACTGGGACGATTACATACTCAGGATGTTTGGATTATGGATATGGTTGTCATATGATCATAGATCATGGGAATGGGTTTCAAACACTTTATGCTCACCTTTCTTCCATAGAGGTTGGAGCAGGTCAGACAGTATCGCAAGGGCAGAGAATTGGCGTTATGGGTTCAACAGGTAGGTCTACTGGACCACATCTTCATTTTGAAATTAGAACCGGTGGTACTTTGGTCAACCCGCTTGAGTATTTGCAATAATTCAACAATTTATCAATAACTTTGATCTGAATGGAGTATCATATAATTTCAAAAAAACAGCTGATTCATATCTTTGTTTTTAGTTGTATTGCTTTGATTATTACTTTCATATATCAAAAAACTTCTCTTGACCAGGTTTATGTATGTCAAGGCAGAACTCAGATTACATTTATCATTCAAAAAGATAATAGGTTCTACCTATCTCCATCAGGTTCGTCTCGAGAAGTCCTTGATTGTTTGGGGAAAAGCCTACCGATTTATGTGCGGTCGTTTAGATTTTTGGCTGGATCAGCTATTTCAGATTTATTAAAGAATGATTTATCCGATCGTTATAATATTGACTCAGACGATCATGATGGTAAAAATTTTGAGTATGTGTACTTGATCGTTGATGATTACACGTTCGTTGGTAATGATGATATTTTAATTGGAATAAAAAGAAACGCAGTAGAAGATCCTTTCGAGCTTGAGAAGATAGTGGAATTGCACCAACCAAAACAGATTATTGTTCCAAAAATTACAGACCACATATTTTTGTTAATACAAAAAAGTCAAATTTTAAGGACAGTTGAGTTGATGCAGATGGATGAGGGGGATTTTTACAAAAGACCATTATTATGATGTCTTCTTCAGAAGAATCGATCTTATTTCGCCAAATAAATTAATAGCTTCAAATCCGATCCAACCTTCCCCAATCAATTTTTTTGGAAGACCAGGGTCATCTTTCAACACGTTAATATATGAGGATACAATAGATGCCATTTTATCAGTATTAGGCTTATCTGTTGACAATACTGTGTGCCAAATTTTAAATAGAGAACGGTACTTTTTTTCAAGAAATGACTTACCCCAGACTTTTTCAATAAGAATTTCGCGATCGCCAAATACATGATCTGCTTCAAATGCTTGTATGTATTGCTCTTCAGCACGATCTGTAACCAACTCTTTTAAATAGGGAATAATTGGATGCGGAGTAATCCAAAAAGATCTGTGCCAAGGTCCCATGCCCCAACTTGCTACTTTCCTTCTAAAACGATCTCGAAGTTCACGTTTCTTTTCAGGTATTTCGTACGATAAAATACGCCATTTATCATCCCATTTCTCTTGAGTAAAACGAAAAACGGGGTAAGTCAGAACAATGTCATAAAAACCTTTTGCGGTAAGTTTAGCGCTAGGTGCGGAAGATGATTCGATGTATTCAATTAATCCATCTTTAGATAGTGACGAAAGTGTTATTAAAGTCTTTGAATTAATCGAAATATCAAAAGATGCACGTACATCCAAGTCAAAAGATACCGAATTAAAGGAGGTATCCGACATAAGAAGTAAGGTCATTAATATTTTCGTCCGTCTATCTTTAATTCCCATAATAATAACATTAACAGACATACAAAATACTGTCAATAGGTAAATATGGTGGAGCTTTGCCGCAATTCAAAAAGTCAAAAATTAATAATAAATTATCACCAACTAAGATTAAGTGCCAAAAAAAATATACGTTATTATGGAATAGTGCAAGGCTATATAAAAACGAATAAGCTCAAATAAATTGAGTGAAAAAAAGATCTAAAATATTTGAAAATAATCAATTAAAACGACGTACGTTTAACATCTTGCCAATAAAGGATATTAAAATTCGTAAAATAACATCGAAAGCTATAAGGGTATAAACAAACAACATAACAAAAGAAAAAAATAACAAATATCTATTGTGTAAAAGCCCTAAAAGCTATTGCAATAATTAAATTCAATTCCATTCATGATAACTATGTAATGCAATATATTTTAATTTATGATTTTTAACTGTTGTGTAAACATTTAAATAATTTATTGAGTATATTCAATTATTGTATAATCTATATTTCAAATATATTTCGACTGGTAAACTTGTATTTTAAGGCTTTGTGAAAGGTGTTATGGAATATAATTATTAATGATTATTTTTTTAATAAATATATATTTTTACTTATTAATTTTATATTGACAGGACAACTTATATATTTTATTTCCGTTCGCTGGTTTTAAATTTATCAGGCTTTGCAAAGCTTTATAACTATATATGAATTTTAAATATTTTTGAAATGCAAACATTGTTTTTCCATGTTACTATAAATATATGAAATTAGTTAATTCTCTATTTCAAAAACATTTAGATTTAATTTCCAAATCCACGTCTATTGAGATTTTCGAAAAGAGGTTTATTGATGCTGATAAATGGCTCTTGTGGCTCAAAAAAAATTCAAAAGTCACAAGTAAAGAGTTAAATTTATTAAGGTTAAAACTTGATAATCTTTCTTACAGTCACGATCATTTTCTGGCACCAAGCAGGATTACTGTTGACCGACGGTCGATATTATTTATTTTTTTTATAGTGATTGTTTTATTTGTATTTATTTTATTTGCACTGTTTACAATTATTACTACTAATAGAAGTTTTTATCCTAACCAGTCAACTTTAAATTCAGGTGTTCAAAAGATTTCGTCTTTATTTTTTGAAGGAACTTTCACCAATGCTGATGGTTCTCCGGTGACAACTCGAAGTGATTTGTATTTTTCTTTGTATTTGGGTGAAGGTGACATTGAACCTTTTTATATTGGATCTTGTGTGGGTGAATCTGCACTTACTCCAGATTTTGATGGGACTTTTTCTGTTTTGTTGGGGGAAGATTGTAATATGAAACCTATACCCTCGGAGGAGTTGTCACAAAATTCATCTATTTGGCTAGGCGTAAGAGTATCAAACGATCCTGAAATAAAGCCAAGAAAAAGGTTGTTCACGTCTGCAGGTGACACTGATGCAAGGTCTTTGTCAGGATTGGAACGTGGTACAAAAAATTCGTCTGTATTATTTTTAGATGATAATGGTGAGTTAGTTCTTGATTCTAAGTCACCAAGTATAAATTCAACAGACGGAATATTCTCAATTAAAGGCAAAGGACTGATGCTGGAAACAACTGACTCAACTACAGGAACGATATTTATTCAACCAGCTGGAGGCGCAAATACAATTATTTCCTCTGGTAATATGGG
>Ga0100387_10001880_pt1 | contig 17952 bp, 17 predicted proteins | sample CryGeymeta201511_FD_81547 | JGI IMG/M metagenome (GOLD analysis project Ga0100387, IMG submission 81547) | Groundwater microbial communities from Crystal Geyser aquifers in Utah, USA - Crystal Geyser metaG 2015-11 | ecosystem: Environmental > Aquatic > Deep subsurface > Groundwater | place... | reverse complement strand
TGCTGCACGAGGCCTTGGCCTCGATGCTCGCGCCGGAACCGCACCGACGAGTGCTCGCGATGGCACGCGAAGGAAGCCCGCGCTTCGAGGACGCCCCGCTCGATTTCGTGACTGGGCCTCTGCGTGACGCCCTGGAGGCCGAGATGGGAATCGAACACGCGGCCGATCTGGTCGCGGAAGTGAGGGCCATCCTCGGGCCCTTGGTTCAAGCCCGCGAGCGCGAGAGCGGACGGCGCTATCGCACGACCTTGCCCGACACGCCGCGCGGGATGTACTCGGCCGCGGCGCCCGAGACGGGACAGGATGCGTGGCGGCGAGCGCGCGAGCTCCCCACTCCTGCCGCCGAATTCCGGCGGCCCGCGTGGGCGCCCGAGGAAGAGCGCAGACCAGGCTTCGAGGAGGTCTCCACGGCGGACCTGCCGGAACACACGCTCGAGCTCTCGAGAGCGTGTGACACCCAGGGGCCGCCCTCGCGCCCCGACTCCCCCTGCGTCGTGATCTCCGCCGACCCCTCGCGTCGCGGCGCCTTGGCCCGAGCGCTCTCGTCCCATGGCAAGGTGCTCCAGGCCGCCGATGAGCCCTCCCTCGCGGATCTGCTCGAGCACCCGTTGCCGGCGGGGACGGTGTTCGTGATCGACGCCATGGCCAACGTTTCGGCGCGCACCTTCGCACACTCCCTGACCCGGCTGCCGCGGCAGTCGACGGTGGTCGTCTGGGGTTCGGAGCAGACGGACCTGAGCGCGGCGGAGATGGCGGCGCTGGGGTTCGTGTCCTCGAGCGGCGAGGCGACGCCCCTCGAGCTGGCCGAGCTCTTGCGCGGTCTACGCGACGACTAGCCTCGCATGTATCCGATGCGATCCGTTCTCCCGGTCCGAGCTCCGTGGACGGATCGCCTCGGACGCGCCGCGAGCGTGACCGACCTGGCGCGATTTCCGCGAGAGTTGCCAGCACGGAGACCGGAACATCGACGCGCGCGTGGCTTTGCCTTCGCGCGCACGGAGCGACGTGAGATGGTCGCGTCGGTCCAGAGCGGACCGGGGGCGACCATGGTCGACGAGCTGAACACGATTCTTGTGGTGGACGACGATCCCACGCTGCGAAAGGCGGTGTCGCGCATCTTGCGACATCGCGGCCATCGCGTGCTCGAGGCGGCCGACGGACCCACGGCGCTGGCCCTGAGCCGCGAGTACGCCTTGGCGCTCTTGGTGCTCGACTACATGATGCCGGGCATGGACGGCGGCATGGTCCTGCGCGAGCTGCGGCGTGAAATGCGCGAGGACGCGCCGCCGACGTTGCTGCTCACGGCGTGTGAGAGCCAGGCCGAGCGCGCCATGGATCTGGGCGCCGCCTGCGGCGTGACCAAGCCCTTCCAGGTCGAGCAGCTGCTCGACGCCGTCGACCGCTGCCGCCGCAAAGTGCAGCGACTGGTCGACTGAGCCGCCGCGCGTTGCGGACGTAGGGCAAAGCGCCCGCGCGAGACCGCGTTCAGCCTCCGAGGCCGAGCAGGCCTAGACCGAGGATCAGCGCGGCGACCACCAGCGCACAGGCGGCCAGGGCGAGGGAGACGAGCGCCTCCAGCGTGGTCTTGGTCGCGAGGCGCTCCTCCGCCGCCTGCATGTCGCCCGGCACCAGCCAGTGGCCGTCGGGAAGATCGATCGTCGCTTCACGGAAGCCGCCCGCAACCATCTGCGCAAAGGCGCCGACCAGGGTGAGCTTGGCACCATCGCGAAACTCGTCGGCGTGTCTCCGGTCGGCGAGCGCGCGCGTGAAACCGGGCGGCAGACGCACGACGAAGTCTCCCGCGTCGAGCTTCACCTCTCCCTCGATCTCCACGGCGCGCGCGCGAGGCCCGACGCCGCTCCCAGGCGAGACCGACGCGCCCTCCCCCCAGCGCAGCGTGCCCGAGAGCGCGCGCAGGCCACGGTGGTCGCCAGACACGCGCACGTCCCGGAGCCGCGAGCGCATCAGCAGGTCGGGCAAGTTGCGCCACAGGAAGCGCACGAAGAAGAGGACGGCCAGCAGCAGCACGAACCAGGTCGGCCACGGGACGTTGGCGGAGAGGCGCGCGAGCGTGGAGTCGTCGCAGCGCACGCCGCGGGCGTCCAGGCAGATGGCGTAGACGCCACCGCCAGCGTCCAGATAGACGCTCACCTGTCGGCCACGGCGCAGCGCGGCGAGATCTTCGGGGGGCACGCCCGCCGCTCGGACCGTGAAGCCATAGGGCGTCGGGATCGAGCCCGCGCCACCGCCGTCCTCGGTGGTGACGCGCAGGCCGCGCACCTGCGGCCGCAGCGTGATCGACGTGCCAGGCAGACGGGTCGGCAGGGGCTCCAACCAGGACGGGCGATCGGACGACGGCCAGTAGCCACGCGCTTCGGCACGGCTACCAGGGACGGGCATCGGGCGCGTGGGCGCCGGCCTCGCCGCCATGATCGCGAGCGCCACCACCACGGCCAACGCGGGCAGCGCGACGAAGGCCAGCATCACGCGCAGACGCGGCTGAAGCGTCAGTGCGCCAGCCGTCGGCGAGGGCGCGGGCGCGCGCGTGCGATAGGCGCGGGCCACGGCGTAGGCGAGCGCGGGCGTGGTCACGGCGCCGACCACGAGCAGCAGGTAGTGGTGCAGGGTGATCGTCAACAGCACGGGCGCGGCGAAGACCATGGCGTGCAGTGCACCCTCGCCCAGGGCGCGCACGGGACGCGCCGCCACCAGCTCCGACGAGGTCAGCATCGCCTCGCGCAGACTTCGCGATCGCTCGGGATCCATCAGCGCCAAGGGCAAGGTCAGCAGGGGCGCGGTGAGTGCGCCGAAGAGCCCCGCGCTCAGCAGCCCGCCCAGGGCTCGAGCGAGGTCACGCCCGAGGCTCGTGGTCGCCGAATCCGTCAGCCGAAGCACGACCGCGAAGCCCCAACTGCTGGCGAGGCCGAGCCCCGCGCAGCCGACGATGACCAACAACCAAGGCCAGACGAGCAGGGGACGTCCCCGCTCGGCTCGGCCGTGCAGCAGGGTCCTGCGCTGGACGGCCAGGTAGCCCGGCACGATGCCCAGCAGCAGTCCCGCGCCACAGCCGACCAGCGTCAGCCACCCGAACCCGGCGAGCAGGCCGAGGCCCATGAACGCGAGCAGGTCGCGCCGAGACCATGCCTCGCCTCGCGTCGTCTCCGGGTCCTCGGCAGCCACGGCGTCATCTTGGACGCGTGGACGCAGAGCCGCCAGCACGGCCCAGCGTGCCGCTGCGGATCACCTGCAGCGAGCGCTCCCGACCTGTGCGGGCGAACTCACGTCGGCGTCGTGCGAAGCCTCGCGCCCAGCGGGCCCAGCCTCGCGCCTTCGTTCAGGCGTTCGCCGACGCGGGATCGGCCGACCAGTCGCCGTGCCGATTGCAGTGCGAGTAGGCGGTGATCTGCGTCGTGCCCGCGGGCAGCGTGAAGCGGGCGCGCGCCTCGGCGTCGGTGCCCTCGTGCGTCGCGAAACCGAGGACGTTCCCGTCCTGATCCTTGAAGTACTGCGCCGTGATGTAGTGCTCCGGCGACATCGGGTGATCGGTGAAGAGCTCGACGCCACCTCCGGGCTGGAAGGTCACCTGGGGGACGTGGCCCGGTGCCTTGCCCTCCCAGGGCCCAGGCTGAGCGGCGGTGAACACGCCCTCGGCCTCGAATGCCGTCACCCGCGCGCGCGCCGCGTCGTCGACCGTGGAGACGCTGCCCTGCGTCCCGAGTCCGCCGCTGGTGTCCGTCGCGCTCGTGTCCTCGCCGCCGCTGCTCGCGTCGCTCGTCGGCTCCGCCGCGTCGGAGGTGCCACCGCAGCCCCAGACCCAGGTCGGAACCGAGACCGTCACGGCCACCAAACCCGCGCGCTGGAAGAAACCGCGTCGCGTCACCATGGAATCGCTCATCTGATCACTCATCTGCCCACCTTCTCGGTTGAGGCGCAGTCTTACGCCCCTGCCGTGGCCTTGAACACCCCGGAGCCAGAGATCTTCCCGCGTGCGCCAAGTCGCGCCGTGGAGTACGCCTCTCACGTGTCGACGTTTCGCGAGAAAGCCATCGCCACCTGGGGCGTGTTCTGCGTCTCGGCGCTGCTCAGCCAGGCCATCTTCCGCCTCTTGCCACGCGCCATCGAGCCGTGGACGGGCGACGGCATGACCACGCTCCAGATCGCGCTCTACATCGGATGCATGGTGGTGATGGGCTACTCGGAGGGCTATCGCGCCTTCCAGCTCCGCTTCAGCCCGCGGGTGGTCAGTCGAGCCATCTACCTGGGCCGGAACCCGAAACCTGTCCGTCTGGTGCTGGCGCTGTTCTTCTGTATGAGTCTCTTCTACAGCACGCGTCGCCAGAAGATCGTGTCCTGGGGCTTCGTGTTCGGCATCATCGCTCTGGTCGTGATGGTGCGTCAGCTCAGCCAGCCTTGGCGCGGGATCATCGACGGCGGCGTGGTCGTCGGGCTCGCCTGGGGCATGATCGCCATCTGGGTGATCTTCGTGCGGGCGCTGATAGGCCATCCCGCGCCCGAAGTCCCGGACCTGCCCCCGAGCGCGCAGCCCACGGCCGCATAGCGCAGAATTCGCAGCCATCGGGCCCTCCGCTCTGGCGATCGGCGGCGGCGTGCGCATGTAGAGGCCCGGGGAGCAAGGGCAGGCCGAAGATGGAAGTGCGTACCTACATGTCCACGAGCCCGATCACGATCGGGGCAGCCCAGTCGATGGCGGCGGCATCGCAGCTGATGAAGGATCACGCCATCCGCCACCTCCCCGTGCTGCGGGGCGGGCAGCTCGTCGGTGTGGTCAGCGATCGCGACGTGAAGATCGTCGAGGCACTACCGGACGTGGATCCCGAGTCGGTCTCGGTCGACGAGGCCATCGGTCAGGAGGCCTACTCGGTCTCGCCCGACGACGACCTCGGCCAGGTCGCCCGACACATGCACAACCACAAATACGGATCCGCGGTGGTGATGGAGGGCAAGAAGGTCGTGGGCATCTTCACCACCATCGACGCCCTCGGCGCGCTCGCAGACGCCCTGGGCGCCAAGGCGTAGCGCTCTTCGCGAGCTGCGCCTCGCGACACGTCGACGGTTACGGCACCATCCGCACCCAGGCCGGGTCGAGCCTGGGCGCCTACGAGGTGCGGTCGAGGAAGGCGCGCATGCGATCGGTGATGCGCCCGATCTCGAGCGGGAAGGTCATGTGGCCGCCCTCGATCCACAGGATCGGCGGCTCGCCCCAACGTCGCCACTGCCCTTCGGCGAGCGCGGCGTCGATGTAGGCGTCCTCGCGCGCTTGAATCCAGAGCTGCCGCTCGCCAGGCACCACGGGCAGGTACTCGGACCAGCCCAGCCGACGCATGATGTCGCGCCGTTCCGTCTCGTGGATGCCCCAATGATCGAGGTCGCGCTTCATCCGCCACATGATGGCCGCGTGCTCCACGGCCTCGGCCAGCTCGAGGTGGGAGATGATCGGGATGATGAAATCCGGCGCCGGATCGAGGCAGCCGAGCAGCATGGTCAGAGAGCCGCCGAGGGAGATGCCCGCGATGCCCACCTCTTCGTAGCCCTGCCCGCGCAGCCAGCCCATGGCGCTGCGCGCGTCGCACACGGCCTGACGCACGGCCTCGATCGAACGCACGAAGTCCGCGGTGAAGAAGTACTCGCCGCTGAAGATCGAGCGTCGCGGCGTGCGCCGACCGTGGAAGGGCAAGGCCACGTGCGCCAGGTCCACGTCGAGCTCGCGACCCCATTTGCGAAAGAGGGTCGCCTCCTCGGCCCAGGAACCGGGCTCGAGCCAGCCGTGCACGTAGAGGATGATGCGTTTGCGCTGCGCACCGTCGGGTCGCACCCAGCGCATCCAGGCCGTGAGGTTGCGCTTGTATTCGCCTTCATGACGAGCCCGATACTCGGCGCTCAGCACGTGGTGGGCGCTCGGCCAGCTCAGCGTGCTCGAATGCAGCGCGCGATCCACCAGCGTTCGCTGCGGCGTCACACCCGTGAGCGGCGGTGGCTCGGGGAACATCTCGACCGGGCCGAGGCCGAGGTAACGCTCGAGCTCCAGGCGCGTGTTGTGCTTGGCCGAACGCACATGGAGCAGGCGGCTCATGCTGCCGACGACGCGATCGACCTTGCGACCGAGACCCTGAGGGGGATTCACCATCACGCGATGCTACCAGCCCGCACGCGCCGGACGCGAGCCGACGATTGGGCGCACCGCAGTGGTTCGACGACCGAGAAGGTCGGCATGAAGCACAAGAGCACGAGCCAACTCGCCATGCACCGACAGTCCTTCGCGCGCCGTCAGGCCAAGCGCCAGGCGGAACGAGAGGCCGTACGCGCGGCGCTCGCCGACCTCCCCGCGCCGATCATCGTGGGCCACGGCGACTACCAATACGTCACCCTCGGCCTGGACGGAATCGTCGTCCGCTGCTTCGAGACCAAGGCGGAGGCAGAGCGCGCCATGCGTCTCGGGGTGATGACCGAACGCGCCGAGGCGCAGGCGCGCGCAGGTGGTCAGGGCACGCGTCACTAGGTTGTCCGCTCGCTTGGGGGCAGTCCCCCGCCGATGGAGGCGACGACCACGCCGACGCGGCTCCCTTCAGCGCGTGGGCAGACAGCTCGGTGCGCGGCGCGCGTCTGCCACGCGGCCGACGAACGCGCTCAACTCCGCCGACAGATCCTCCTGGCAGATGGAGCCGATGACGGCGCCCGCGCCACGATCGGTGAGGGTCCGAGCGAGGCCCACCAGGCGTACGGGCGGAAACGCCAATCCGCGTCCGGGCACGTCGCAGCTCGGGACGAAGCGCGAGGGATCGGTGGGATCGACGCGCACTTGCATGCGCGCGTCGCCCTGAATCGTCGCGAAGTCCGGCGTGCGAGGATCGCCGACGAGATCGACGGGCACGCCCGCCACCACGCCGAACACCAGACGCGCCGGGTTGTCTCTCAAAGCGGCGAAGCCATCGGCGTAGCGCGCCTGGTCATGGAGCGCGGCCGGGTAGTCGTGGCAGCGCAGGTTGAGGTCGCCGGGATAGCTCGCGCTGCTGGCGTCGAAGAGGCTCGGATCCGAGACGGAGCAATCGTCTTCGTCCGTGAGCACGAAGACGCCGAGCACCGAGTCGGAGCGCAAGAAGCCGCCATTCTCTCGGTCGCCGTGACCGCTGGAACCCGCGAAGAAGGTCGTGCCCGAGCTGGAGGGTGTGAGCGCCTTCAAGCCCGCTTCGAGGGGCTGCTCGAAACCGCAGCCGTTCGTGCCCACGCGGGCGACGCAGGCGAAGTCCTGCGCCAGGGTATCGCCGCCGCCGGGGAAGGTGAGGAAGGGCGGGTAGGTGCTACGGCAGGCGGGATCGCTCGCGTCACCCACGAAGCGCAACAGGCCGTCGTCGCCGAAGCCAGAGTCGGAACACGTGGGTACCAAGAATCGGCCCGTGCCCATGTCCGTGTCCACCACCCCGAGGTGCAGATCCGTGACGGGATCGAAGGTCTCGCCCGTGGGCACATGACCCGTGGTCAGGGCGTCGACGATGGCCGGGATCTGCGCCGCCAAGGAAGTCTGCTCCTCGCCCATGGAGCGGGAGTCGTCGACCACGAAGAGAAGATCCACGGCTTGGGTGCTGAGGGTGCAAGGCATGCCCGTGTCGTCCGGCGTGATGGCGCTGTCCGTCACCACCGCGTCCGGTGGCGTGGATCCGTCATCGGGGGGCGTGCCTCCGTCGACCAGAGAGTGACTGCTGCTGCACGACGTCAGAGCGACGGCGAGGGAGAGGATGAGCGCACGGCGAAGCATGCGCCGATCATAGCGCACGCGAGGCCCACGCGCCGAGAACGCGCGTGGGCTTCCGTGATGACTCACAGCTGGGCTCCGCGATTCAGGGAACGAAGCGCAGTCGACGCTCGGCCGCCGCGGCCACGTCCGCTTCCTCGAAGGGCATGGGCGCCACGCGGTTGTGTCGCCAGTCCTCCATCTGATCGTGCTGATGCGGGCTGTCCGGATCCTCCGAGTTGCCGCCGGGCAAGGAGTTCACGGCCACGGGTCCCGTGGGCGTCATCTCCACCACCAGGCGCTGCTGCGGCCCGCTGCGGTAGCGGAAGCTCGAGCTCTGGAAGATGGAGAAGTTGGCGGCGTCGATGGCATCGCGATCGCCGTGACGCGGGAAGCCGTTGGGATAGCTGGCGTCGTCCGGGGTCGGGATCGACAGCTCGTCCTGGCCGTTCACGCTCGACTCGGGCACCAGCGCGCCCAACCTCAGGGTGTGGATCTTGCCCCAGCGCCAGCCGTCCATGTCGGCGCCGAAGAGCGTCTCGAGGTCGTCGATGGCGGCCAGGAAGCCGGCCACGATGCGCTCGAAGCGTGTCTCCACCGCGTCGGTGGAGAGGTCGTCCCAGAGCACGGTGTCGCCCATCACGCCGTCGCCACGCGGGTAGGTCGCGTCGTAGCTGACCATGTCCTCGGGCGTCAGCAGCGCGCGCTCGATCACCTTGCGCACGTAGTGATCCGAGAGCTGACGGTTGCCGTCGAAGGCACCGTCCGCGAGCCAGTCGCCCTCGTCGTAGACCAGATTCTGGACCACGCGGGAGTGGGCCAGGTTGAAGATGCTGGTGGCGATGGAGTCTGCGATGTCGTCGGCGCTCGGCGTGCCGTCGACGCCGTCGGGCGTGTTGAAGCTCCAGGCTTCGAGGCGCGTGGCCATTTCCGCCAGCTTGGCCAGCTTGGCGGCGCCCGCGGCCGCGACCACGTCCGTGAGGTCGCTGTGGCTGCCGGGCGTCGCGGCCTCCTCCGCGGCGCGCGACAGCGCCATCAGGTAGAGCGGTGCGTAGCGACGACCGTGCGCGGACTGCACGTCGTTCTGCACCGACGACAGATCCGCGGGCGTCACGCCGCCGGCCTCGGTCAAGTGCGTGAGCAGCTCCGTGATGCGCGCCGCGCGATGACCGTTGTCGAAGCTACAGCCGATGAAGTGCGCGTCGTTCATCGGGTTGCCGTCGTCCGTGACGCCGACGGCGTCCGCGTTCGCGGTGGCGATGAAGCCCTTGGTGGGGTCCAGATCATGCGGGATGAACTGGTTGTCGAGGCGACCCGTCCACTCGTACTCGCCCGTGCCGGGCAGCACGAAGCAGGGCGCTTCGCCCATGGTGGTCGTGGGATCGTAGGTCATGGCGCGGGCATCGCGCACGGGCACGTGCACGTGGCTCGTGTAGTAGATGTCGCCCGTGTCGCTCGCGACCACCAGCGTCTGACCGCCCACCTCGAACTCGTGGAAGGCGTCGCGTGCCTCGTCCACGTTGGTCGCGTGATAGAGGCGGAAGAAGGCGCCGGCCTCGTTGCTGGGCGAGTTGCCCGTCCAGCGGATGCTGATGCCCTCGGTCGCCGTGCGCGAGTTGGGCAGGATCAGCCCGTGGTGCGGCACGTTCTCGAACACGACCTCATGGCTGGCACCGATGTCGTCCATGATGGTCTCGGTGATCTTCTCGATCGGCACCTGCGCGCCGTTGAAGAGCACGGTGTCGGGCGCGCCGCCCGTGCCCGGCGTGATGGTCTCGAGGTAGGCGTCCGCGACGTCGTAGCCGCTGGTCGTCAGACCCCAGGCCACGTGGCGGTTGAAGCCCAGGATCGACACCGGCGTACCGGCGATCATCTGACCCGAGGCTTCCACGTCGCCGCCGCGCAGCGCCGTGTTGATGTGCGCCTGCCAGAAGAGGGGCGGGCTGGTCAGCGAGAGGTGCGGATCGTTGGCCAGGATGGCGTTGCCCGAGGCGGTCTTCGTGCCGCTGACGACGAAGGAGTTGGAGCCGCGCGTGTCGTCGCCGAAGTAGCGCTGGAAGATGTCCTCGATGCGCCCGAGATCACGCCGCGCGCCGTCGAGGCTGGCCGTGGACGGCAGGCGCAGGGGCGCGAGCGGGCTGGGCCGGGTCGGCCGGGCGCGCGTGCCCGTGTCCATGCCCAGGTTGGGGAAGCCGTCACGCACGTAGACGGGACGCGCAGGCTCGAAGGGAAAGAGGTCCCGGAAGGCGCCGGAGAGGCGCGCGACGCGAGGGTCGCCGGCGGCGCTGTCGAAGTTGGCGCGGAAGTGCGCGAGCGCGTCCGTCATGCCGATGTCGTCGGTGGCGTCGAAGCTCAGGGAGGCCGCCTGGAAGCGCGCGATGGCCAGCGTGTCCACCGGCGACCAGTCCGCGATGATGCCCACGGGCAAGGTCTCGTACACGCCGCGGGGCAGCTCGACCCCGCTCGAGGGATCACGTAGCTCGGCGATGAAGTCGTTCACACCCGCGACGTAGGCGTCGAGCAGCGCGCGATCGTCGGCGCTGAGCGTGGGCAAGATGGCCTGGGCGTTGCGCAGATGACCCGCGAAGCGCGAGTCGGCGTCGTCGGTGATCAGGCTGGGCGAGAGGCTGCCCGCGAACTCCGCCGTGCGGCCGGTGGCGGCGCGACGGATGAAGTCCATCTCGCCCATGCGGTCGCGCGCCTGCAGATAGCCCTCGACGCGCATCGCGTCGGGCATGTTGGAGGCGTAGATATGCCAGCCGCCGCGCGTGTCCTGGACCGCGTCCACCGCCTGGCTCAGGTCGGCCATGGACGACTCGGTCGTGATGGGCAGACCGTCGATCGTCGTGGCCGGACCCGCGTCCGCGCCCGTGTCGGTCGTGGCGTCCACGCCCGAGTCGGTCGGCGACGAGTCGTCCCCGCAGCCGACGAGGCCGAGCGACGTGGCGAGGGAGAGCGCGATGAGCGAGAGTGAGAACCGGGACATGGCATGACCTCCAGGCGACGAGGGTCGCGGCGCGCATCATAGCAGGACGGGATGAGACGCAACTCCGGCAGCCGATACGCGATAGGATGGCATTGCGGTAGAGCGCCCGGGAGATGACGTGACGACGGCAGACGAAGATTGGAGACCGAGCGCGAGCTTGCCTCGAAGGCCGACAGACCAAGAGCGCGACCGTGCGCTGGCGGCCATCCCGCGAGGCCGACTTCAGCGCAGGGCGCGCGTCCTGTGGGTGCAACGCCTCGAGTCCGTGACCCTCGAGAGCGGCGCTGATGTGACCGTGTTTCACCCGGACTACGAGGAGTTCTCGCCCCGTGAAGACGAGTTCGACTGGAGTGGGCTCGCGACGACTGGCAAGCGCGAAGTCTATCGCGGCTCGCAGCGCGTGCCGCTACGCCTGAGGCAAGCGGCGGACGAGGCGCGCGCGCGACTCGAGGAGCTGCGCGAGGCGAACGGGGCGGCCTGCGACGTGGAGCTGGTCGTGCGTGGAGAAGACGTCGCGGTCCTGCGCCAGGGCCGCACATGCCTCGGCTTCGGATTGGTGAGCGGGCAGGTCCTCGGTCGCTGGCGGCCGCGAGAGGCGACGCCAGAGGCCGCACCGACGCGCAAGGTCGGCGTCCGTGAGGCGACCTCTGCCATGCTGGGAAGCGGCCTGGTGATCGGGGGGGCGTTGGCCGGCGGGCTCGTAGGCGGCGCAGCCCTGGGCGTCGGCGTCGGACTGATGGTGGCCAGCAGGGCCTTCGCAAAGATGGACACGAATTGATGCAACTGGGGGGCGTGGATTCCGAGAAGCAGGGAGAGCGCGGCGACGAGGCCGCGAGAGCCTAACGAGGAAGCCATGACCGAGCCCCAACGCATCCAACACAGCCGCAGCGCCGCCCCCTCCACCGATTCCCGCCCGAGTCCCCAAGGCGAGGCCGATACGCTGCTGCGGGACGCGCGGCACGCGCTGGCCCGTGCGGCGACAGGCAGCGGCACGCCGGCCGAACGCCAGCAAGCGCTGAACGCGTTGATGACGCGAGCGAGCCGTCTTCCGCAGGCAGGCGTCCGGGCCGCCACGGTGGACAGTCTGCGTTCGGTGTTTGGGCAGCTCGAGGCGGCGAGCCAAGCGGATGCCCACGAGCAAGGCATCGAGACTGTCGATTGGATGCGCTCGGCGCGAACCCGTCCCCGCGCGAATGCCCATCGAACTGGCGTCTCGCGCGCGGCTTCCGGGGCGATCTCGACGTTCGAGACGGCGATCCGCGATGCGCCAGAGGTCGTCCTGCACGCAGACGTCCCGCAGGGCGTCGACGGCCTGACACGCGAGATCGTCGCGCACCTCGACGTCTGCGCTCTGGCCGCGAACTTCACGCGCCAGCAGATCACCGACGCCGCCATCCGGGCCGGCGCGCGCCCCACGCTGGCGGCCCAGCTCGCCGAGGACGTCGCCACGCATGCCCAAAGCCAGCTCGCGTCGGGCATGATCGACGTAGCCCAGGCGCGCCTGCGCGATCTCAGCGCCCACGTGCATGAAGCCGCTGTCTCCCCCGATCAATTGGTGGCGGGTCTCCTGGCCGCGCCCCGGGACGGCCTGCGGCTGTTGCATGAGCTGGGCGTGCCGGCAGATGAATTGCAGCGCCTGGGAGCGGACATCAACCGCTTCAACGACCCGGCGTCGGGTCTGAGTCACTCGCAGCGCAACACCCTGCACGCGCGAATCGTCGGCCGAACAATGGGCCTGGCCGAGGACGCCAGCCGCAGCGCGGCGTCCGCCGCCGCGGAGCTCGACCAGCTGCGCGAAGAAGACCCCGAGCGCATCTTCGCCACCTTCCCCTGGGCCGCGGAGGAAGCCGCGCGCTCGCTCTCCATCGACCGCGCCACCGCCAGTCGCATCGCCCATGGCAACGGCACGGGCAGCCTGCTCGCGCGCGCGGTGCACGACCGTCGCGAGGCTATCGAGAGCCATGACCGGATGGTGGAGGTGGGCATCAAAGTGGGGATCCTGTTGGCGCAGATCGCCACGTCTGTGCTGGCGAGTCCGCTCGCCGGTGCGCTGGTCGGGGCCACGCTGAACGCGGGGCTTGGCGTGGACGAGGTCATGCACGCCCGCGAGATGGCGCGCCTCACGCAAGGCGCCGCGGCCACGGGCCTGAACAGTCACGGCGCGGGCGAGGCGGCGCGTCGCGAGGCTGACAGCGCCGAGACGGCAGCGGTCGCGGAAGTGGCCCTGAGCGCGATGTCGCAGCTGAACCACGCGCCGGCGCACCTCGGGTTAGGCCATGTGGTGCGGGAAGTCGTCGACGAGGCGGCGACGGATGGAGTGGTCGCGGGCGTGAGGAGCAGCTACCTCGAACGCTCCGAGGCGAGCGACAGGAGCGACCTGCCCGCCCCATGAGGCAAGGCTCCATACGGTGCGTCGAGGTCGCCGGCTGCCCGCGTCCCGAGCATGCGCTACCATTCGCCGCAGCACGCCATGAACACTCGAATCATCACTCTCGCGCTCGTGGGGCTGCTCGCAGCCGCGCTCTTCGTTTCCGTCGTGGCCTCCGAGGCGACGGCGCAGCCGGCCGCAGCCGATCGACAGACGATGCTGGGTCCAGGGCTGTACGTCTTCCAGACGCGCATCCTGACGGCGACCTGCCGGGACGCGGATCGCACGGGCTACGTGACGACCTACCTGGCGACCATCGACGGCATCCCCGGCGAGCGCTCGATGTCGATGGTGCTCGTGAACTCCGACTACTGGAAGATGTGGGCGCTGACGGTGACGCCGGCCCTGCACGTGGTCGGCAGCTCGGAGCAGGCACGCATCCACGGCACCAACGGCTTCGACGTCAGCCTGCACGGCGATCAGCTCACCGGGCAGGGGACGCGCACGTACCAGATGGGCGAGAGGCACTGCAGCGTCAGCTTCGACGCCCTCCTTCGCCGCGTCGACCGCTAGCTCGCGAGCACGACCCGACGATGCCGAGCTTCAGCTCGTGTGCGGCGAAGACGGCTGACGCGCAGCGTCGACAGCCAGGACCAGATCCGCGTGGATTCGGGGGTCCGCGGACGGGGTCGCGCGGGGTCTGGCGCGTACGGTTGACCAATGTCAAGGTGGCGCCATGACCTCCACGCAAGCCGAGATCGAAGTCTCTTACGACGTCTCCAACGACTTCTTCCGCCTCTGGTTGGACGAAGCCATGCACTACACGTCGGGCAGCTACCTGACGGGTGACGAGACGCTGGAGCAGGCCCAAATCCAGAAGAGCGAGATCCTCGCCGACTACGCCGAGGTCACGCCCGAGAGCTTCGTGCTCGACATCGGCTGCGGCTGGGGCTCGAACCTGGAGTTCTTGGCCACGCGGCGCGGCGTGAAGCGCGCCCGGGGCATCACGCTCTCGACCGAGCAGTGCAACTGGATCCACGAGCGCGGCGTGCCCGGCGTCGAGGCGGTGGTCTGCGACTATGCCCTGCACGAGCCGGAGGAGCCCTACGACGCGCTCGTCTCCATCGAGATGATCGATCACCTGTGCTCGCCCGCTCAGGCCACCAAGGGCATGGCGGTCGAGCTCTACCGCAAGTACTTCGAGAAGACGGCGAGCTGGGTGAAGCCCGGCGCCTGCTTCGGCTTCCAGGCCATCCTGCGCAACCGCGTCCCGCGCAGCCGCAAGGACCTCGAAGACCTCGCGTTCACGGCCGACGTGATCTTCCCCGGCGGTCTCAACCCGCGCCTGGAGGAGCTGGTCCAGGCCGTGAACCCCTACTGGGAGGTGCTCGAGCTGCGCACCCAGCGCGAGAGCTACGGCAAGACCACCGCGGAGTGGCTGCGTCGCATGACGCTGCACGAGGCCGAGATTCGCGAGAAGTTCGGCGATCAGGTGTTCGACGACTACGACCGCTACCTCTCGACGTGCGTACGCGCCTTCGAGCGCCACTGGTCCAGCGACGTGCAGATGAAGCTGCGCAAGATCGGCTGAGACGCGTCGCCACGGGGCGAGTGCCACTAGAATGAATGGATTCGGCCATGCGGCCGGTTGCCATGCCGGGAGGGCCGTGCTTGAACGCGCGTCCCCAGGCAGGGTGTAAGGAAAAGGGTGATGATGATGAACCGCGCTCAGCTTCTCGAGCTCTTCAAGAAGACCGCCGCCGAGATCGCCGAGAAGGACTTCGCGTCCGTCTCCGAGGACTCGGTCATTGCGTCCATGGGCGTCGACTCTCTCGCCATGCTCGAGGTCGTGGGCGAGATGGAGCGCGAGCTCACGATCCAGATCCCGGACGATCAGCTCGTCGGGCTCGAGACGGTGCGTCAGCTGCTCGACATGCTCGAGAAGCGCGTCAGCGCCTGATTCTGCGGCCCGCCCCTCGATCAGGGGCCGTCCTCAATGCAGGAGGCGGCCTGCGCGGATCGAGCCCACGCTTTCCCAGGGCTCACGCTCCGCGGCGCGGATCTCGGCGGCGGGCACGAAATGCTGCGCCCCGGTGCGCACGGCGCCCAGCTCACGGAAGGGCAGCGGCCCCACCGCGGTCGCATCAGCCTCGGCGGCCTCCGCCAGGGGCGTGAGGTCGAGCGTCGCGCTGTCCAGCGCCCCGGCGTCGAGCGTCATGGCGTCGAGCACGATCATGCGGGGCAGGTCCACACCCGCGGCCCGCACCAGGGCGGCCCCGCTGGAGGGCAGGACATCCAGTCCGAGCAGCCGGGGCCGTTGATCGGCGCCCTTCTGAAAGTGGAGCGTGGCGAAGGGCATGGTCCCGAGGTGGGCCGCGACGCGCGCCGCCGCTCGCTCGACCGCCGGATCGTGCAGGGTGCGCTCCGTCAGCGCCAGCGGGCCCTGCCCCCGCGCCATCTCCCGAGGCACGAGCGCCCGCAGGCGGCCGTCGCGACCGAGCAGCAGGTCGACGGCGAACTCGGCGCCGATCAGCACCTCCTGGAACAGCACGTCATCGGCCCGCGCCGCCGCCAACAGCTCTTCACGCGAGAGCACGATCCCGCGCCCCCCATTCCAGGCGCCATGGGGCGAGAGCACGCGCAGCGGCAAGCGGGGATCGGCGCCCGCCAGGATGTCGGCGGAGGTCCACGAGCGGGGAGTCGGGACGACGCCCTCGACGGCCTGCGCCAGCGCCAGCTTGTCGTCCGCCAGGGCGAGCAGCCGCGGCCGCGCCAGCGCCAGCGCGACACCGGCGGCCTCGAACACCTCACGCGCGTGGGCCAGCGCGGGCAGCTCCGCGACCGAGCCCGGCACGATCACGTCGATGCGATGGCGGAGCGCGAGCGCGAAGAGCGCGGACAGGTAGCTCGGCTCGTCCGCCGGCGGCAGCGAGCAACGATGATCCGCCGGGACCAGGAAGAGCCCGGGCGCGTAGCGGTCCATGTCGGCGGCGAAGACCGACAGATCCCCGCCCGCCAGGACCTCGAGGGATGCCATGGCGGAGGCGCTCCCGGCGCCGGTGACGAGCACGCGCGGAATCATGGCTTGGGTCGATGCAACCAGCACGCCAACGGATTCGAACGCGAAGTGGCGGTCCCCGATCGAGAAAGCGCCATGAGTTGGCCACGTCGTCGATGCGATCGGGGCTTCCGAAATTTCACCCTTGCACGGTACCTTTTCAGGACTCCGCGATTGAGGAGCGTCCAATTCAGTTCCGGTCGAGGGTCCATTGCACCCTTCGTGGCAGTGCCTATCTCCCGACCATGGCGAAGACCGTGCGGGACGTGATGAACCACGAGTGCTTCACGCTCGGGGTGAATGATGAGGTCAAGCAAGCCCTGTCGGGCCTGATCGCGTTTGGGGTCACGGGCGCGCCCGTGCTCGACGCAGCGGGTCAGGTGCTCGGCGTGGTGTCGCTGATGGATCTGGTCGAGCTCGACGGCAAGGAGCATGTGGGCGAGCACATGAGCGCGCCGGCGATCACGACCGATGCGGACGCGTCCCTGGAGAAGGCTGCGCGGGCGCTGGTCACGCGCAACGTGCACCGCCTGGCGGTGGTCGACGCCTCGGGCGAGATCTGCGGCGTGGTCTCGGCGACGGATCTGCTGCGCGGACTGCTCGATCTGCCGCCTCGGCATCCCCGCGCCTTCCCGGGTCTCGACCTCGATCCGGCCGTGGCCTTCGGGAACGAAACGCGACTGCTCACCGAGGAGATTTCCTCGGCCCCCGACGGCCCCGGCGTGCTGGTGCTGGTCCACCATGCGCGCGGCGACGCGGAGACGATCGTCTGGGCGGAGGAGGCGAGCAACGTGCGCACCCGCCTGTACGAGCTTGTGGCGATTCCCCAGACGGATGCACGACTCGAGGCCCTGATCACCAAGGATCACGAGCATCTGTGCTTCCGCGCCGCGAGCGTGCGCCACGACGCGCTGAGGAAAGACGTCGCGCGACGGCTGCGCGAACGGGTGGAGAGCTTCTCGGGGCCGCGCTAGCGAGAGCGCGAGCGCGCTCGACTTCGCCCGCGTTGTTGGCGAGCCTCGGGCATCTCCGATGCCACGCCCCTACGAACTGCTGGACGAGGTCGCGACCGACGAGGGAACGCTCGAGCTGCGTCGACGTGGGGAGCGGGATTTTCTGATCCTGGTTGGAGGTCGCGTGCTGATGACGAGCGCGCTGACGACCACGGAGCTCGCATTGGCGGAGCACGGTTGCCGCGCGGTGTCGGAGCTGCCGCGACCGAGGATCCTGCTGGGAGGGCTGGGGCTCGGCTACACGCTGCGCGCGGCGTTGGACACGCTGCCGAGACACGCCCTCGTGGTCGTGGCCGAGCTGAACGAGAAGGTCGTGGAGTGGAACCGCGGCCCGGTCGCCGTCGCCAACGGCCAGGCGCTGGCCGACCCGCGCGTGCGCGTCTTCGTGGGTGACGTCATGGGCGAGGTGCGTCGCGTCGCGACCGAGGCCCGCGTACCACGCTACGACGCCATGCTCTGGGACCTCTACGTCGGGCCCAAGCCCACGGGCGGCGGGCGGGATCCTCTCTACGGCAACGAGAGCCTGCGGAGCATCGCGGCCGCGCTGTCGGAGACTGGAGTCCTCGGGGTCTGGAGCGAGACGCGCAGCCAGGCCTACGAAGCGCGCCTGAAGAAACAGGGCTTCACGGCGCAGCGCATCGCCACGGGTCACGGCGGCGTGCGTCACGCCGTCTACCTGGCCCGCAAGGGCACGTCTCGCGGCAAGACGAGCGCTCCTGGCGCGCGCGTGCGGCGTCAGAAGAAGCGCTGAGACCGCGCGGGCGCCGGACACTCAGCTGG
>Ga0100387_10001863_pt1 | contig 18048 bp, 17 predicted proteins | sample CryGeymeta201511_FD_81547 | JGI IMG/M metagenome (GOLD analysis project Ga0100387, IMG submission 81547) | Groundwater microbial communities from Crystal Geyser aquifers in Utah, USA - Crystal Geyser metaG 2015-11 | ecosystem: Environmental > Aquatic > Deep subsurface > Groundwater | place... | reverse complement strand
GGGATTTATCCCTGATCACTATTTTTCGGAGATAAAAACTGCGGCACATTCTGTAAGCGAAATGACTGTGTCGTTGAGCGACATCCAAGCTACAAATCCAGCATTGGATTATAGTCAGAAGCTGAAGAATACGATTCCGGTTATTTACGGAAGTGAAGAAACAACCTGGATCGCTGCATTGCGGATGAGAGGACAATTAGCTGAAAATTCAAAAATGATGTCGTTTCATCACCACATCCCGGAACAAAACCATAATGAGATCGAGGGATGGGGGAACTATCCATCGTTATTGAATACATTAAGTATTGTGTGGATACCGGATGAATCGGATCATCCCAGGTCTCTTGCAAGAATGAAAATCACAAAGCAATTGTTGAACGGAATCCCCGGCTCACAAATTGAACTCACATGCGATGGAGAGAATCGGGTTACCCGGCTGCTAAAATTGATCCACTTCATAGACTGGATCAGTTATTATTTAGCGTTACTCAATCGAGTGGATCCTTCACCGGTGGACCGGATCATGATGCTGAAGTCCCGGATGAGTGAGATTGCCGAAAAATGATTTGGAACGAACCTGCTCACTTGATTATTATAAGGATGATGTAACAGGAAAAGACGATGATTAAAGTCGATGTAACAAAGATTGCTTATTTCCCACCCAGTAAGGGATATGCGGTCATACTGAGTGAATGGGATGGTACCCGTGAGCTACCGATCGTCGTTGGCAGCACTGAAGCTCAGGCCATTGCATTTGCGTTGGAAAATGTCAAGATGCCTCGTCCGTTGACCCATGATTTAACCGCAAATATCATCAAAGAGCTGGATGCTTATATCTCAAAAGTGACCATTTATAAACTTCAAGGCGAAACATTTCTGGCGAATATTGAGCTGGTTTCAGGAGGACAGATCATCAAAATCGACAGTCGTCCCAGTGATGCAGTGGCTATTGCCCTGAGAACAGATACACCCATTTTTGTTGCAGAAAACCTATTGAACCATCAGCATATCGAATTTCCAGAGGATGAAAATCAAGAAGAAGATGAAGAGATTGATGATTTCAGAGATACGACTTTTGAGGAGAAAATCATGTTTTTGAAATCTGCCTTGGGGAAAGCAATTGAGGATGAGAATTATGAGGTTGCAGCGAAACTCAGAGATCAACTCACGCATTTTCGAAAGGTCAGGAACCAGCCTTAAGGTGTTAAAACAAATGTTCTAAGGCTCTTTTGGCGGCTTTTTGCTCTGCTTCTTTTTTACTCTTTCCAGTGCCATAAAATGTTTTATCATTTCCCAACAGTAATTCTACATTAAATACTTTTTCATGCTCTGGCCCTTCAGGAAAATGGTGAAGGAACTTGGGACCTTTAAATTGATTTCTATGACAATATTCGATCAACCTGCCTTTATAATTATTTTCATGATTTGCAAGCTGAACATTGTCAATGACGGTTCTGATAATCACACGTTTTGCTGCTTTGTATCCACCATCAATAAATATTGCTCCAATTAATGCTTCATATATGTCTGATATGATATTGTTTAATACTTTATCATCCTCAAGGTTAACGCATCTATCAACTCTGATATTCTGATCAATTTTCAGGTGGCGGGCGACAACGGCGAGAAAATATTTATTTACAAAGGACGACCGCTGGTTTGTCAGAAATCCTTCATCAGCATCGGGATATTTTTTAAACAACCAGTCCGTAAGCACACTTCCTAAAATTGAATCCCCCAGAAACTCCAAGCGTTCATAATTTTCCGAATGATCTGAGTTCAGGGATTTATGCGTCATTGCGATTCTGATATAATTTTTATTCTTAAATCTATAATTAAGGGCAGATTCAGTTTCGGTCAGGTCCTTATTGAGAAAAGACAGTTTTTTTAAAAAACTGAGTATCAATTCGGGTATTTTTTGAATAGCAGGGTGGCATTATGTCCCCCGAATCCAAAAGTATTTGAGATTGCCACATTAATCTCCATTTGTCGCGCCATATTCGGGATATAGTCCAGATCACATTGAGGATCCGGTGTGGAATAATGAATCGTCGGTGGCGCTTTGGATTCAGCGATACTTAAAATGGCTGCAATGGCTTCAATTCCACCTGCCGCTCCCAGCAAATGTCCGGTCATAGATTTGGTAGAACTAACGAGCAATCGTTCTGAATGCTTCTCAAACAAAGCTCGGATGGCTTTGGTTTCGGTCGAGTCGTTATAAGGAGTAGAGGTTCCGTGTGCGTTGATATAATCTACATCATTCAGATTCAGTTTTGCGTCTTTAACCGCGAGTCTCATGGAGCTAATCGCCCCCTTACCTTCCGGATCCGGGGTGGTTAGATGATAAGCGTCGGCGGTAGCGCCATATCCTGCCAGTTCACACAGGATCGGTGCATTCCGTTGTAACGCATGATGCAGTTCCTCCAACACCAAAATTCCCGCGCCTTCACCCATGACAAATCCATCCCGGTTCAGATCAAATGGACGGCAAGCAGTATCCGGGTCAGGATTTTTAGTCAGTGCCTTCATATTGGAGAAGCCTGCGACAGACAAGGGGTTGATGGATGCATCCGTTCCACCAGCAATAATCACATCAGCATCCCCATAAAAGATAAGCCGGTGAGCGTCGCCAATGACGTTACTGGAAGTTGCACACGCGGAGACGACTGCATAATTAGGTCCTGTGAATCCATGTTTGATTGAAACCTGACCGGCAGCGATGTCCGTAATCATTGCAGGAATGAAGAACGGACTGACCCGTCGGGGATGATTCAACAGTCTGGAGTGTTGTTCTGTAAACGTGTTGATCCCGCCAATACCTGATCCGATGATAACGCCAATCCGGTCTTTATCGGGGATATTCACTCCGAATGATGCAGATGAAATTGCCTCATCGGAGGCGATCATAGCAAACGCCGTGAACCGATCCATCCGGTTTAAATCCCGACGGTCAAAGTAGTTGTCGAAATCTAATCCTTTAACTTCACCCGCGAGATGAACATCAAATGCGGATGTATCAAAATGAGTGATGTTGCAAATTCCGTTTTTCCCTGCGAAAAGGCTGGTACTGAAATCCGGTATACTATTCCCTATCGGAGACAGCACTCCCATTCCCGTAACCACTACGCGACGTCTGCTTTTCATTCCGGTGAGGCTTAACCGACTTTTGAGTTGATATACTCTACAGCGCTACCCACTGTCGTCAAGCCTTCTGCATCCTCGTCGGGAATTTCAATATTAAATTCTTCTTCGAATTGCATGATTAGTTCAACGGTATCCAGTGAATCAGCGCCCAAATCATCAATGAATTTAGCCTCCATTGTGATTTTACTGTCTTCGACACCCAATTTGTCAATGATTATCTCTTTTACTTTCTCAAAATGAGCTGACATTTTTTCTCCATTTATTTTAATTACATGACCATGCCACCGTCAACATTAAAAACCTGGCCAGTGATATATTCAGCTTCGTCTGAAGCCAGGAACATGACCAGATTCGCAACATCATCAGTGGTACCTAATTTACGCAAAGGGATTTGATTTAATAATTCACTTTTTATCGATTCAGTAAGACCTTCGGTCATATCGGTGAGGATGTAACCGGGAGCGACGGCGTTTACCGTAATATTCCGTGAACCCAATTCTTTTGCTACCGCCTTTGTGAGACCTAAAATTCCCGATTTTGATGCGGCATAATTGCTTTGTCCCGAATTACCAATGAGTCCGACAACGGATGTAATATTTATGATTCTGCCCTTCCTGGCTTTCATCATCGATTTTGTAACGGCTTTGATTCCGTTGAATACGCCTTTTAAATTGATGTCTAACACACGATCCCATTCACTCTCCTTCATACGGAGGATGAGGTTGTCCATTGTGATACCCGCATTATTGACCAAAATATCTGGAGTGCCGTACTCATTTTCGACACATCGAATGGATTTTTCAAATTCAGAAGTGGAAGAAACATCGAATGTCTGGATTATCGCTTGACCGCCAAAAGATTCAATTTCATTTTTTATGTGAAGGAGTGAATCCGGGTTTCGGCCATTAATCACCACTCTGGCACCAGCACGGGCAAAATTGATTGCCATCGTACGGCCAATTCCACGAGAAGCACCGGTGATGTATGCGAGATTGTTGTAAAATTCAAATTTCATACTGCTCCATTTGATCAACGGTGTCAATACTTATTATATCTGATTCGGGAAAGATTCTTTTCTGCAATCCCTGGAGGACTTTACCAGGACCAATTTCGATGAAGGATTTAAATCCGTCATCTTTCATTCGGTGAATGGTTTCGATCCACCGGACAGGGGATTCCAGTTGACGTAATAAATTGATTTTAAGGTACTCAGGGTCGGTGATTGGTTCGGCGGTGACATTTTGATACACAGGGACGATAGGAGGTCGAAAATGAATCCGTCGGATGACTTCACCCAGAACGGAACCCGCGGGTTTCATTAAAGGCGAATGAAATGCAGCGGATACATTTAAGGGTACGGCTCGCCTGACCCCAATGGATTTTGCTGTTTCAACCGCCGCCGATACCGAAGAAAGTTGTCCGGAAATCACAATCTGACCCGGGGCATTCATATTCGCAATTACAACAATTCCCTTCTGGTCACAAATCCGGGACATTTGCTCATCCGTAGCTCCGATAATCGCTGCCATCGTACCCGGTTGCTTTTCTCCGGCTTTTGCCATTTCCCGGCTTCTCACTTTGACCAATAAAAGAGTGTCTTCAAAAGTTAAAACTTCTGCGGCTACCAAGGCAGAAAACTCACCCAGGCTGTGTCCTGCGGTCCCATTGAACGTCAGCCCTTTTTCTTTCAAATATTTCAATATACAGATACTGTGGATAAAAGTTGCGGGCTGTGTATTTTGAGTTTGCCTGAGTAATTCTTCTGGCCCGTTAAATGAAATATTTGAAATATCGCTCTCCAAAAGATTAATTGCAATTTCGTAGTATGATTTTGCAAATGAATACTTCGAATAAATATCTAATCCCATCCCCACGTACTGAGAACCCTGACCGGGGAAAAGCAGAATATTATCCGACATGATCCATACCCCATTTAATATAGATCGCACCCGATGTAAACCCTGCTCCGAAGGATGAAATAATCAGATTATCATTTTTGTTCAAACGACCGGACTCCTGAGCCTCGACCATCCCAATCGGAATCGTAGCTGCTGTGGTATTGGCGTATTTATCGATATTGATCAGCACCTGGTCATCCCTAAGACCGAGACGTTTTGCCGATCCGTCAATGATACGTTTATTGGCCTGGTGAGGGATGAATAGACTGATATCCTTACTGGTTAAATTATTTCGTTTGGCGACATCAAATGAGATGTCTGCCATTCCTTTTACAGCAAATTTAAATACACTTTTTCCATCCTGATATACGTAATGCATTTTGTTAGTGACGGTTTCATGGGAAGCTGGATGTAAACTTCCTCCCGCTTTTATGTTCAGGAATTTACCTCCGGAGCCGTCAATCCTGAGTTTGGCGTCAATCACACCATATTCGGAGGATGGCTCCAGCAACACGGCCCCGGCGCCATCGCCAAATAATATACAAGTATTCCGGTCTGTGTAGTCAATGATGGAACTCATCGTATCGGCACCAATGACAACTACTTTTTTATACGTGCCGGTTTCAATCATCTGTGCACCTGCCTGAAGTGCAAACAGAAATCCGGAGCATGCCCCGGACAGATCGTACCCCCAGGCATTGGTGGCACCGATATTATCCTGAACGAGGGCTGCTGTAGATGGAAACATCATATCAGGTGTAACGGTCGCCACAATAATAACCTCAATCTCGCCGGGTGAAATACCTCTGCGTGAGAGTGCCTGCATGACCGCCTTCGTAGCCATGTGCGATGTGGCTTCGCCTTTGGCGACAATACGGCGTTCGCGGATGCCCGTTCTGGTTTGAATCCATTCATCTGATGTTTCAACTATATTTTCCATTTCTGCGTTGGTAATTACCTTTTCGGGAAGATACATTCCCAATGCAGTAATGTTTGCCAGTATTTTATCAGAATTTTTGTTCAATTTGGAATTCATCAATGAGATCAAGGTGTGAGGAAATTCTTTCTCCAATATTTTTAATCAATTTACGGTCATATATCTTTTGAGCAGAAATAATGGAATTATTAATAGACTTGCCAGTGGAAGAACCGTGTGCTTTGATCACAATTCCGTTAATCCCGAGAAAAGGGGTTCCACCGTATTCTTCATAGTCCAGAAGCTTTTTCATATCTTTAAACGCGGGCGACATCATGGGCGCGGATAATTTAGAAATAGCGTGGTCATTGATACTATCCTTCAGCCAGGACATCATATGTGAAATGACGCCTTCAATAAATTTTAAGACGGTATTCCCTATAAAGCCATCACATATGACAATATCCACTTTTCCGTCAAGGATGTATCGTGCTTCGATATTACCGACAAAATTGCTCACATGCTCCTGCATAAATGGATAGGTTGTCCGGGTCAGTTCATTTCCTTTTTTCTCTTCAGATCCCACGTTGAGTAATCCTACCGTGGGGTTCTTTTTACCCAGAAATATCTCCATATATGCACTTGCCATGATCCCAAAATGCACTAAATGAATGTACCTGCAATCCACATTTGCACCAGCATCGCAAAGTATAAATCCGCCATTATTTGTGGGAATAAATGGTGCAAGTGCAGGTCGGCGGATACCGGGTATGGTCCCCAATAAAAAGAGTGAACATGAAAGGAGCGCGCCTGTATTTCCCGCGCTGATCACAGCGTCAGCACTACTATCCCTGACCATCTCGATGGCTTTAACCATCGATGAATTTGGCTTTGTCCGGTGGATTTTTGCAGGACTTTCGTCCATTTTGACAACATCTGGAGCGTGAAAGATTGTGATTTTATCCGAGAAACCGGAAAACCTTTTCAGATGGGGCTTGATCTCATTTTCGATCCCCACAAAAATAATTTCTGCAGGATGCTTACTATTCTCTTTAAGATACTGAAATGCACCTTCGATATTTGACAAAGGTGCATTGTCACCGCCCATTACATCAATGGCGATTCTCATCAAACCGGTATACTAAATTCCTTTTGCAGAAATGACGGGCCGGTCTTTGTAGTATCCGCAGGAGGGACATGCCCGGTAGGGTAGCTTCGGGGAGTTACATTGGGAACATACACCGACCTGGGGGATGGTAGCGATCCAATGTGTGCGTCTTTTTCTTCCACGCGTTTTCGATATTTTTCTCTTTGGGAGTGCCATTAAATATTACCTTAATTAATTTTCAGCTTTTAATCATTGACCAACGTGCTTATTTGAAATACAAGTAAAGCCTAATAATTTAAAATTACATCAATTGTCAATCCAATATTTGAATTTACTGCAATGAATGAATTGTGAAATAGAAGTTTGTAAGTAAATCTACACCTCATTTAATTTTTAACAGATCAATATCATTTTCAATTTTTTTTAACCGAATAAACAACAGGGTCTGTGATGCGACAAATGTGCAAAGTGCGTAGGCAATTGCAGTTGTCACTATTATCACATACCAAAAAGCTACGAATTTTTCTAATAATGGTAAATGAATAAATTCAGTATAAACATTAAAATTTTTCAAACTAGATATTGTAAAATCCGGTAAATGAACACGAGTATTCAGAATCCCCACCATGGTAAACATCCTTTTCAAAATCCAGAATCCAGCGGAAAATAAAAAAAAAGCGCCCAGAAAGGAAATGATCGTATTCCAGAGTGAAATTAGTGACCCCCCGATTAACATCCATGGGCGGGACCAGAGAATTGAAAATGCCTGAAATATGACCGCTTTTACGTCAGAATCCCAGGTAACAACAATAGCTGGAAAAAACATGACCCCCACAATAGTGGCGGCGACGGTGAGTACAAGCACGAGAGCGATCAACCACACCAATGGCACTACAATAATCATCAGAAATTTCCCAATGACGGGAATTTTTAACATCATGATCAGTATCCCGCTGATACCCATTAAAAAGAACAGTAACAGAAAAAAACCAATTGGCAGAAAAAAAATCGTAAAAATATTCTCTTTGATATACGTTCTCATGTGGGAAATCTTAAAATCGCGATCTCCTTTAAGTTCTTCCACAATTCGGACAGCGATGCCCAATGATGAACCCATAATTGTACAAATTGAGATCGTATATCCGATGAATAAAATAAAATTTGCAAAAAATGGAAGATACCGGTTTGGGAGCAGCAGCGGGATAATCCCGGCGAAGTGGAAATCATGATAATTGCCTGAAAAAAATTTCATGACAAAAAATGAAGAAATCAGGGATATCGTATAGGCAATAACGATTCCAAGCAATCCGAAATAAATAATATTAAATTTTAATGCCAGGCGGGGAGCCGTAAACAGATCAAATATGCTGTCTTTAAATCGAAGCTGATAATAGTATCGGTTAATTTCCTTTCTGGACATCGTCAATCCAGGGGGTTTTCCCCAGTTTTTGGGATACGAGTCCTGAATACCTTTTTGCCTCCTTTAGGGAGGAAAAGTCACCGATCCGAATTCGATACCATATCCTATCAGGCTCAGGAAGATATGTTAGTTCGATATGGGCGACAATGCCTAAAGCCGCTAATTTTTCAATCTGCATATCAGCAGATTTCCGGGTTTTCCAGGAGGATATCTGTATTGCAAAACGTCCGGTACCAGAGGGGCTAATCGTAGGGTGTATCACCTGATCGTCCGGTAAAGCCTGGTAATCCTGATCATCCACTTTCTCAATCTTTTTTGTGGAATCATTCGGTGCTTCCGGTCTGCTTTGAATGACAGACATATCTTCGGCATTTGCCGGTTTTCCCGCTGGTTCAGTAGCCCAAAAGTGAAACTTTTCCTGGGGTATGATCTGATTCTCAGAACTGATCATCGAACAGGAGAGGATATAACTTCCCTGGCGATCTGGTGTGAACAAGACTTTATCATTTTCAACCCACAATAAGGCATAGCTGGAATCAGGCGAGTCGCTGAATTGCCAATAGTAGGTTCCCGTTTCTCCGGATTCAGACCGTAATGTAGAACTTATTTTTACGGTTTTTCCGATTCGCACAGATTCGGGGATAGGTTCTCTGGCACAGGACAGGAAAATGATCGCCAGTCCCCACGGGAAATATTTCAATACTGTATTCAATTTATTAAAAGATAATGTATGAGTGTCAGATAAGTTCGCTCTCTGAGAAGAAAAAAGCAATCTCTTTTATGGCATTTTCATCTGAATCTGATCCATGAACGGCATTCTCCCCCAAACTTGTGGCAAAATCTTTACGAATGGTTCCTGCTTCTGCATCAGCGGGATTTGTACTTCCAATGGTTTCCCTCCATTCGACGACGGCATCTTTTTTTTCAAGCGCCAAAACCATGCACTGACCAGAGGACATGAAGCGGGTCAATTCACCAAAGAATGGACGGTGTTTGTGAATGTCATAGAATCCTTCGGCTTGTGCCAATGACATCCTGATCAGTTTTGCACCCAATATCCGGAAACCCGCCAGAATGATACGGTCATATATTTTACCGGTAAAATCGTTTCGAACCGCATCCGGTTTGATTATAGCAAACGTACGATTACCCATCGATCCCTTTTTCTAATAAAGATTTTGTTTTTTCGCCGATCTCTGCAACGGATTCGCAAACGGAAATCCCGCATTCAGAAAGAATTTTCATTTTTGCGGCAGCAGTATCATCACCTCCGGATACAATCGCACCAGCATGACCCATTCGTCGTCCCGGAGGAGCGGTTTGCCCGGCAATAAAAGCAACGATAGGTTTGGTCATATTTACTTTTGCCCACCGGGCGGCATCAATTTCCATCTGACCGCCGATTTCACCGATGAGTACGACTGCTCCTGTCTCTTCGTCCTTCTCGAACAATTCCAGAACTGTTCTCATATCCGTACCAATAATCGGATCGCCACCGATCCCGATCGCAGTGGTTTGTCCTAATCCGACTTTCACCAATTGATCTATTGCTTCATAAGTTAACGTCCCTGATTTTGATATCACACCGACAGATCCCGGACGTGTTATAAAACCGGGCATGATCCCCAATTTGCATTCGTCAACCGTAATGATTCCGGGACAGTTGGGTCCGACCAGTCGGGTACCATTGGAATCCACAATTTTTTTAACAACGACCATATCATGGACGGGGATTCCCTCCGTAATGCATACGATGACTTCAATCCCTGCATCAGAAGCTTCAATGATGGCTTCGGCGGCAAATGCCGGGGGAACAAAGATGATCGACACATTAGCACAGGTTTTCTGCCGGGCATTAACAACCGAATTAAATACGGGTACCTTTTCGTCAAGCGCGGTCTGCCCGCCTTTACCAGGGGTTACGCCGCCAACGATTTGGGTTCCATATTCGATCATTTGGGCTGCATGAAAAGACCCCTCTGATCCGGTGATGCCCTGAACGATAACGCGTGAATTTTTATTGACTAAAATTGACATGTTGACTCCTGATTTGCATGTGCGGCGTTTACGACTTTATGGGCGGCATCCATCATACTGTCCGCAGGAATGATCGTCAAACCCGAGTCCGATAGTAATTTCTTGGCTTCGGTTGCGTTTGTACCCTCAAGCCGCACGATGACCGGAATCATCAGATCCAGTTCTTTCACGGCCTGAATGACGCCATTCGCAACACGGTCACACCGGACAATGCCCCCAAAGATATTGATCAGAACGGCTCTCACATGTTTATCTGACAGAATGATCTTAAACCCGTTTTTTACGGTATCTACGTTGGCTGTACCTCCTACATCCAGAAAGTTTGCAGGTTCGCCGCCTGCAAGTTTAATGATATCCATCGTTGCCATTGCCAGTCCCGCACCATTGACCATACAACCCACATCCCCATCCAGTTTAATATAATTCAGATGAAATTTACCGGCTTCCACCTCGGTATGGTCTTCTTCATCCAGGTCTCGCATTCCTACAATTTCAGCCTGACGGTATTTTGCATTGTCATCAAAGTTAAATTTGGCGTCCAATGCTAATACGGTTTGTGAGGTGGTGAGGACTAACGGATTGATCTCGATCAGGGAAGCATCCGTTTCCTGATAGCACTTATACATTTTTAAAAACACATCAACAGTTGTCTTAAAAGCATCACCGGAGAGGTGTAAACCATATGCAAGGTTTCTGGCTTGATAATTTTTCATGCCCACCAATGGATTTATCCATACTTTGGAAATTTTCTCGGGTGTATTCGCAGCAACGGTTTCGATGTCCATCCCGCCTTCGGTGGATACCATAAAAATATGATCGCCGCGGGATCGATCAAGTGTAAGGGCAGCGTAAAATTCCTTTTCTATGTCAATCGCCTCTGTAACAAATACCTTCCCGACCTTTTGACCGGCGGGACCGGTCTGATGGGTAATAAGGTTCATCCCGAGTATATTTTTCACATTTTCCAGCGCTATTTCCTTTGTCGGCGAAAATTTTACGCCACCGCCTTTTCCCCTGCCACCGGCATGGATCTGCGCTTTGACTACCACAGCTTCCGACTTAAACTGTTTTTGCACATTTTCTATGGCCTTTTCCGCATCCCTCAAATTCTCGATGACTAGACCATCCTGGATGGGGATTCCAAATTTTTTCAAAATGGCTTTCCCCTGATATTCGTGTATCTTCAATGTGTGTCCTTTAATTTAAAATGATATTAATCGTTGGTGATGGTCGTCCCTGCATTTCCTTCAATTGCATCAAAGAGGGAGGTGATGGATGTAATGACGACCTTCTTCCCGTGATATTTTAAAAAATACAATGCTGATTTTATTTTCGGTTCCATTGATCCCTGATAGAAATGACCGTCGTCGAGATATATTTTTATCTCCTCCGATGTGGCTTTGGTGATTGGCCGTTGGGCAGGTTTTTTATAATCAAGAAATATTTGATCTACATCTGTGATGATGAACATTTCATCGGCTTTAATCACTCTGCCGAGCAGCGCTGCAGACAGGTCTTTATCCACTACACCGTTTATCCCTTCAAGTGTTCCGTCGCTCTCAAGATAAGCGGGGATCCCTCCTCCGCCTGCCGCAATGACGATGGTCCCAAAATCAACCAGATGTTTAATGGAGAGTCCGTTATAAATATATTTCGGTGTCGGAGAAGGTACGACCCGCCTGAATACTCCCGGCTCCTGTTCTTTCATCACCCAGCCAAATTGGGTTCGGTATGTTTCCGCCTGTAATTTCGTAAGACTTCTGCCGATAAATTTAGATGGATTATTTATCGCCGGATCGTCGCGGTCAACGTTTACCTGGGTAATGAATGTCACCACCTCCCGGTCAGACCCGGCTCTGGACAGGGCATTCTGGAGGGACTGCTGAATCATATATCCCACCGCTCCCTGTGTATTTGCTACCAGAACACCCAGGGGTAGCGGAGGGGTAACATTTGCCGCGGTTTCATTCCGGATCAGTTCTGCGCCAACCTGTGGACCATTCCCGTGAGTGATGCAGATATTATATCCCAGGTCAACAAAGTGAAGCACGGCCTGAAGGCTTACACGGGTATTTCTGAACTGGTCTTCGATCGTACCGGCTTCATTTTTAGGAGATAAAGCATTTCCTCCCAGTGCTACAATAACCGTCTTTTTGTAAATACTCATTTATTTCAAACGTTCGGGATTGAAAGTAATTTCGATATTTTGACGACTAAATGAATCTTTTCAAGACATCATCCAGCGAGGGACGGCCAATTTCCTGGAGATCATATGTAACTCGGACTGAGGGATGTTTGATGTTGATAATTCGTCTGAGATCGATGGGGGTGGCAATGATCACAGTATCACAATCTGTATTATTAATGGTCGTCTCCAGATCTTTTACCTGTTCATCGCCATATCCCATGGCGGGGAGAAGAGTGCCGATATCTTTGTATTTTTCAAAGGTCGTGGTCAGCCTGCCGACCGTGTAGGGGCGGGGATCGATCAAATCCGAAGCCCCGAATTTCTGTGCGGCAACGATGCCTGCGCCATATCGCATCTCGCCATGTGTCAGGGTCGGGCCATCTTCTACAACCAACACCCTTTTGCCGGTGATCAATTCCGGATTTTCCACAGAGATGGGAGACGCCCCTTCCACAATAACAGCCCCGGGATTTATCCGTCGGACATTATCACGAACATCATCGATATCTAAAGGATCGGCTGTTTCAATTTTATTGATCAGAACCACATCAGCCAGCCGTAAGTTTGTCTCCCCCGGATAATAGGTATCTTCATGACCGGGACGATGGGGGTCCACGAGGGTGATCAACAGATCAGTATTGTAAAATGGCATATCATTGTTCCCACCATCCCATAAAATGATGTCCGCTTCTTTCTCTGCCTCCCGCAGGATGGCCTCATAGTCTACACCTGCATAAATGATCGTTCCGGTAGCGATATGAGGTTCATATTCTTCCATCTCCTCAATCGTACATTTGTGGAATTTTAAATCTTCAATTGAAGCAAATCTCTGAACCTTTTGTGCGACCAGATCTCCGTAGGGCATGGGGTGACGGATGGCGACTACTTTTTTCCCCGCATCTTTGAGAATTTTTGCGACCCGTCGGGTGACCTGGCTTTTCCCACAGCCCGTTCGGACTGCACAGATCCCAATAACCGGTTTGTTCGATTTTACCGATGTTCGCTTCATGCCCATCATTTTAAAATCCGCACCTGTTGCATTGACGATGGACCCTTTATGCATAACCGCTTCATGGGGGATATCTGAATATGAAAACACCACTTCCTCTACTTTATTTTTTTGGATCAGGTGAACCAGTTCAGATTCATCGAAGATGGGTATTCCCTTCGGGTATAATTTCCCTGCCAATTCGGCCGGATAGACCCTGCCGTCAATATCCGGGATCTGAGTGGCTGTAAACGCGGTCACATTGTACAATTCGTTATCCCGAAAGTATGTGTTAAAATTATGGAAATCCCTTCCGGCTGCTCCCATGATCAATATGTTTATTTTTTGCATTATCTCACTTTTCCTTTTTTCTGTTAATGATGTAATTCTGTCGGTCAGGGCTGCCAAAAGCAGTTAAATCGGGACGCTATTTTTCCTTCATAAATGGATAGAAATAATCCCTCGGCGGGATAAACGTCTCTTTTATGGTCCGTTGGGAAACCCAGCGCAGCAGGTTCAGAGGTGATCCGGCTTTATCATTGGTACCGGATGCCCTGCTCCCGCCAAAGGGTTGTTGCCCCACGACTGCGCCGGTGGGTTTATCATTGATGTAAAAATTTCCCGATGCGTGCATGAGTAATTCTAATGCCCGGTTAATCGCCTTTCGTTCACGGGCAAATACCGCCCCGGTTAAACTGTAGGGTGATGTCCTATCCACCAGACGAAGTGTATCATCCCAGTCGGAATCATATACAAAAATGGTTAGAACCGGACCGAATATTTCCTCCTCCATGGTTTTGAAATGAGGGTTGGTCGTGACAATTGTCGTAGGATCAATAAAATACCCTTCAGATTTATTATAATTTCCTCCGGTTATAATATCAGCTTCGTCAGAGTTTTTGGCAAAATCGATGTATGCGGCAATACTGTCAAATGCAGAATCATCGATCACCGCATTCATGAAATTGGTAAAATCCTGCACGTCGCCCACCTTAATGGAACTGACCATGTCCGTGAAAATCTGTCTTGTATCTTTCCAGATCGATTTTGGGATATAGCATCGTGACGCTGCAGAACATTTTTGTCCCTGGTATTCAAATGCACCGCGAACCATCGCCGTCGCCAGTTCGTGGGGATCGGCAGATTCATGGGCGACGATAAAATCTTTTCCACCGGTTTCACCGACGATTCGTGGGTAGGTTTTATAATTTGCAATATTATTGCCGATTTTTTTCCACATGTTTTGGAATACAGACGTTGACCCGGTAAAATGAATCCCGGTCAGGTGTTCATTTTCCATCACCGGATTCCCTACGTTTCCACCGGGACCGGGGATAAAGTTGATCACGCCATCCGGCAACCCTGCGGCTTTGAATAACTGCATCAGGTAATATCCTGAAAGGACAGAGGCGGAAGCCGGTTTCCATAAAACCACATTCCCCATCAGCGCCGGCGCTGTGGGCAGGTTACCCGCAATAGAGGTAAAATTAAAGGGAGTCACTGCAAAAACAAATCCTTCGAGGGGTCGATATTGAACCATGTTCAATGTCCCCTTCGGGGAATAGGGAGGCTGTTGCTGATAAATTTCCTGCATGAACATAGAATTGAAATTGAAAAAATCAATCAGTTCGCAAGCCGAATCGATCTCAGCCTGATAGACATTTTTACTTTGTCCCAGCATGGTTGCAGCATTTAAAATATCACGATAGGGTCCCGCCAGGAGCTCCGCCATTTTTTTAAATATTGCGACACGGGCAATGTAAGGCATAGCTGCCCAGTCTCCGGCAGCATTCAAAGCCGCCTGAACCGCCTGATCCACCTCCGCTTTACCGGCTTTATGGTATTCCCCCAGGATGTGGCGATGATCATGGGGCATGATGCATGGTTCGGTTTGCCCGGTAAATATTTCTTTTCCGCCAATAATCACGGGGATTTCAGTGGTCGTACATGCAAATTCTGTCAATTTTGATTTGAGAGAAACGGTTTCAGCCGAGCCGGGCGCATAATTTCTAACCGGTTCGTTAATTGCTTTTGGTATATTGATAATTGTATTGTTCATTGGCTGTACCTGCATTCTAAAATTGGATGAATATTAACATAAAAAGCCCCGAAATTTATCCTCACATCCGTCATTACACCAAGCAGTAAAGCCAGGATAAATCTCTGAAAAAATTTGGGAACCAGGCGTTCCAGGAACAGGCATTTTTACGCTGAATTTATAAAACACGAATCTCCTGGCGTTTATCTGTCCTCGTTTCGGATTCCCTCTATTCAAATTTAATTATGCAATCCTGTCCATCTGTTCGGTCCTGATCGAATATGGAATGATAAATATTGAGGATTTATTTAAATCTATAGTGAGTATTTTCCCGATCACTCATGAATTCCAGGATCATTTATCAGAATTTTTAGAGGCAATACAGTTTTATTATGCAGTGTAAATTTTTAGCAAATTTATTTTTCATATTTAGTGGAGATCGTATGATCATTTCTATCAATCCGGCGACTGGGAAAATCATTCAAAAGTTTGAAGAACATACCCGAGATGATGTACACCGAATCCTGGATTGTGTCTCGCAGGCACGACCAGGCTGGATGAATGCTTCATTTAAAGACCGTTCAAACTTATTTGAAGAGTGTGCTGTTCTGCTTATCCGGCAACAGCGGGAATTTGCCGAACAGATCACTCTCGAAATGGGTAAACCCATAAAGGAATCTCTGGCGGAAGTTGAAAAATGTGCCTGGGTATGCCGTTATTATGCAAAGAATGCCCATGTCTTTCTTAAAGACGAGATTGTAAAAACAGATGCTGGTGAAAGTTATGTATCTTTTGCACCGTTGGGGACGATACTGGCAATTATGCCCTGGAATTTTCCGTTTTGGCAGGTGTTCCGGTTTGCTGCACCGGGGTTGATGGGTGGAAACACCGCCGTTTTAAAACATGCCTCGAATGTTACGGGTTGTTCGCTGGCGATCGAGTCTATATTTTGTCACGCGGGCTTTCCCGATAATGTATTCAGATCACTGGTCGTATCATCACACACCATGAGGGAGATCATTGCAGATGACCGGATATCGGCCGTCACCCTTACCGGCAGTGAATCTGCGGGAAGTCAAACTGCGGCCGCCGCAGGAACAGGGATCAAGAAAACCGTGCTGGAATTAGGGGGATCCGACCCGTTCATTGTTTTACGGGATGTCGAAATGAAAACATGCATTCATGCAGCAATGACCGCCCGCTTCCTAAATGCCGGTCAAAGTTGTATTGCCGCCAAACGATTCATTGTGGAAGCCGACATTTTGGAGGAGTTTACCAATGGGATCATCGATTCCGTTCGGAAATTAGTGATGGGGGACCCGCTGGAGGAAACCACTGACATCGGACCGCTTGCCCGGTCGGATCTACTGGATGAACTCCACTATCAGGTGAAGGAATCCGAATTACAGGGCGCAAAAATCCGCTTAGGCGGGAAGAGATCTGATCGGCCGGGGTATTATTATGAACCCACCGTTATGACCGGTGTGACATCCGAAATGACGGTATTTCAGGAAGAAACTTTTGGACCGGTAGTGGTAATCATCCCGGCAACAGATGCCGACGACGCTGTCATGCTGGCAAATGATTCACAATACGGGCTTGGCGCCAGTCTATGGACGACCAATTTGACCCTGGCAAAGGGTCTGGTCAGGAATATTCAGGCAGGCTCTGTTTTTGTAAACGGGGTAGTGAAGTCAGACCCAAGACTTCCATTCGGAGGAATAAAAAAATCAGGATATGGCAGGGAATTGTCCCACTACGGGATCAGGGAATTCCAAAACATTAAATCTGTTTGGATAAAATAAAATCGATGTCGGTCAATCGCCTTTGTATATGGTACGAATGGGAAAGGGGATCACGATCCCGTTCTCTTCAAAGCGTTTTTTCAACAATTTAATATACTCGCTCCGAACTACATGCTGTGATGGGAAATCAACGGCTCTCATTATCACCGTAAAATCTATGCTGGAATCATTAAAGGTATGGAATCGTAAATTCGGTTCAAAATCATGTACGGCTCCTCTGACCATCTGTAAGACATCACGGGCGGTAGAAAGGGCAATCTGTTCGACGAGTTCAAGATCACTGTCGTATGCTACCCCGCAATCCACTTTGACACGCAGGTTTGCAGTGGGAATACTGTAGTTTAGAATCGTCGCGATGGCGAGTTCGGAATTTGGAACAACGATTGTATTATTTGACCGGTCGATCAATGTGGTATTTCGCAGTGTAATATCTGTGATGGTTCCTTCCAGCCCTGAACTGATCCGGACGAAATTTCCGACCTGAATTTGTTTTGACATCAACATTT
>Ga0100387_10001857_pt1 | contig 18070 bp, 14 predicted proteins | sample CryGeymeta201511_FD_81547 | JGI IMG/M metagenome (GOLD analysis project Ga0100387, IMG submission 81547) | Groundwater microbial communities from Crystal Geyser aquifers in Utah, USA - Crystal Geyser metaG 2015-11 | ecosystem: Environmental > Aquatic > Deep subsurface > Groundwater | place... | reverse complement strand
TCTATTGGCATTTTACATTGCCGTCGGTGAATTGCAGGGAGTAAACCGTTCTGTTCTTCGTGGGACGCTTCAAAATGACATTTTAAAAGAATATATCGCTCAGAAGGAATGGATCTTTCCACCGAAAGAATCCATGAAGATCATCACCGATATGATCGAATATTGCACAGAACATCTTCCATTGTATAACACCATCTCCATCAGCGGGTATCATATCCGGGAGGCCGGTTCTACGGCAGTACAGGAGTTGGCATTTACCCTGGCGGATGGATTTACTTATGTTGAGCATGCTATTGCCCGCGGACTGGAGGTGGATCAATTTGCACCCCGCCTGTCTTTCTTTTTTAATTCTCATCTTGACTTTTTTGAGGAAGTGGCAAAATTCAGAGCTGCCAGACGAATATGGGCAAAGCGGATGAAAACAAAATACGGTGCAAAAGATCCCCGATCATGGAAGTTGCGGTTTCATACCCAGACTGCCGGTTTTTCACTCACAGCCCAGCAACCGGAAAATAATATCGCCAGAACATCATTTCAAGCCTTAGCCGCTGTCTTGGGCGGCACCCAGTCCCTGCACACAAATTCAATGGACGAAACATTGGCGCTTCCCTCCGAAAAAGCAGCTGAAATTGCACTTCGTACCCAACAACTGATCGCTTTCGAAACCGGCGTCGTAAATGTGATCGACCCATTAGGCGGATCGTGGTATGTCGAAAAATTGACGGACAGAATGGAAGAAAAAGCAGAAGCCTATTTTAAACAAATCGACGATATGGGGGGGGTCATCCCCGCAATTGAGCAGGGATTTCTTCAACGGGAAATTGCAGAGGCCGCTTCCGCCTATCAAAAACGGGTTGATGAAAAGAAACGGATCGTCGTAGGTGTAAACGAATTTGTGAAAAAGAACGAGCAAATTGAAATCCCGATCCTTGAAATCGGAGAAGATGTGGAGAAAACGCAGGTATCAAAACTAAATAAACTAAAATCTTTCCGGGATAACCGGCATACATCTCGATGTTTGAATGACCTTACAAATGCCGCTCGAACCGGTGACAATGTCATGCCCTTTCTGGTGAAAGCCGCCAAATCCTACGCTACGCTCGGTGAAATGGTGAATGCGATGAAACGGGTGTACGGGGAATGGACAGAATCTGAAGTGATCTAGGTTTTCATAGAACATCTGGCCTGGCATGAAAACATATTCCAAAATATTTGACCACAAACATCCTTTTACCATTGGTATTGAGGAAGAATATATGTTATGCGATCCGGATTCTGGTGAGTTGATTCCTAAGGCAGAACAAATTATCAACCGGATCCCACAGCATCTGACTGATCGAATGAGTTATGAATTGATCCAGACAGAAATTGAGGTGAATACAAAAGTATGTAAAACGGTGAACGAGGCCATTCACGAGATCGGATCGCTTCGACGAATTGTGTCGGATATCGGAAAATCGGAAGGATTTCGAATCGGTGTCAGTGGAACTCATCCAACAGCTCGCCCTCTGGATCAGAAATTTGTCCCGGTACACGGATATCAGTGGGTCGCAGAACAACTTGGATACTATGCAAAAAGAAATATCACTTTTGCCACACATGTTCATGTAGCCGTCCCGGATGCAAGTTCCGCAATCAGTATCCTGAATGCCTTACGCCGATGGATCGCGCCTCTGTTGGCCTTAAGCACAAACTCTCCATTTTTTGAAGGGGTACAAACCGGTGTTTTATCTTCGCGGTGTTTTCAATTCGGAACCTTTCCCCGTACTAATATCCCTGCAACATTTAAATCCTACGAAGAATATGAAACTCTTGTAAACAGACTCATTGACATCGGGAGCATCGAAAAACCGAGACAAATTTGGTGGAAAATTCGTCCCTCGATGGATTTTGGCACGATAGAGTTTCGCATGTTTGATATTCAAAGATCCTTGGAACGTACAAAATTAATCACTGCTTTATCTCAGGCTCTGGTTTACCAGGCATACCAGGATTCTCTATCCGGTACCCTGATTGAGGATTTGCCGATGGAATATCTCGATGATGGATTATGGAAAGCCATTCGATTTAGGTTTGATTCTAAAATCGTAGACCCAGTAAAATTTGATACAATTACCATGAGGGATTTTATTTTGCGGTTATTTGATTATGTAACACCGGCGTTGAACCATTTTTGGAACCATGAGATATTGCAGGTTGGCCACCAAATTTTACAAAATGGATCCGAAGCAGATGAACAGATTCGAATATTTAATCAGAAGGGGATGCCGGCGTTACTAAAATTTCTTATGGACAGTATCGAATTTGGTAAAAAAAAGCCGGCATTCAAAGATGGAAATGGTGTCAACGAATAAAATTAATATAAATAGAAGGATATTTCAATGCCTAGAAAAATAGTACATATTGTGGGGACAGGAACCATTGGGGAACCTTTAATTGGCCTGCTATGTGATTTTCGGGAAAAACTTGGGATTGACGAGGTGACATTTCATAAAAACACCCCTCTTACCACCGATCGCGCCAAGGTAAAAGCATTGTTAAAAAGAGGCGCCCGTCTTGCCACATTGGAAGATCGTTTCGATGGTTTCAACGCTATTGGCCTGCGTCCTGAATTTACATCAGAAGAAGCCATTGAACGGGCAAGTGTGGTCATTGACTGTACACCCAGCGGGATTGGACATCAGAATAAAACACAGTATTACGACCGGTTCAGACATAATACCTTCGGCTTTATCGCACAGGGAAGCGAGTTCGGATTCGGGAAGATGTATGCCCGTGGAATCAATGATCAGGCTCTGGATCCAAAAAAAGATCAGTTTATACAAGTTGTATCCTGCAATACGCATAATTTGTGCGCCATCATCAAAACACTGACTTTAGAGGATGAACCGGACGGAAATCTGATCAGCGGACGATTTGTGATGATCCGCCGGGCGAATGATGTGAGTCAGTCATCTTCATTTGTTCCTTCACCTCAAGTGGGGAAACACGAGGATCAGGTATATGGCACTCACCATGCACGGGATGCCGCTCTGTTGTTCCAAACCGTTGATTTGAATCTAAATCTATTCTCGTCTGCGATGAAAGTAAACACCCAATACATGCATTCCCTTCATTTCCACCTAAAAGTAAATAATCCGACAACACCTCAAAAAGTTCTCGCTAAACTGGACGGAAATAAAAGAATCGCAACGACTGATAAACGGGATGCCTGCGAAGTATTTTCATTTGGACGGGATCAGGGACACTACGGCAGGATATTGAATCACACGGTCGTCGCCATCCCTAGTCTTCATGTCAGTTCTGACGGAAAGGATATCACCGGTTTCTGCTTTACGCCTCAGGATGGAAATTCACTCATGTCCTCTATCTCTGCAGCCATGTGGTTTCTATATCCACATTCTTATGAAAGTAAAATTCAATGTCTGTTGCCTTTATTCTTTGACGAGGTGTAAAATCGATATTAAGATTACTAAAATAGAAAATGGTCCTTTTTCTGAAAATGCCTGGATTGTAGCCGATCTAAATACCCATGAATGTGTGTTAATTGATCCTGGAGATGATGCAGATAAAATCGCAGCATCCATTAATAGGCAGAAATTAAATTTAAAATGTGTGCTTGCAACGCATGGCCACCTGGATCATATCGGCGCAGTTGATGAACTGGCCTCTACATATCATGTCCCCTTTAGAATTCATTCAAAGGATGAGTCGCTTGTCCAGGGTCTGACACAATATCAACGGATGTTTGGATTACCCGAATCAAAAGTGCCCACCATATCCGGTTATATATCGGACCGGGAAAACTTTACCTGCGGTCAAATTGATATTGAGGTTATTGAAACACCGGGTCACACCCTGGGAGGCGTTTGCTTCAAAATTGGTCATCATTTATTTGCCGGGGACACGCTCTTTCATGGGTCTGTGGGACGCACCGATCTTCCCGGTGGTGATCAGACTTCCCTGATTTCTTCAATTAAAAGTAAGTTGTTGGTTCTCCCGGAAAATACGGTGGTTCATTGTGGTCATGGCCCGGATACAACGATCGGGAATGAACAGCGCAATAATCCCTTTCTGAAACAATGAATCTGGTTGCTCATGTTAAACGAAAAGTCCGAAAATATTCCGAGGGAGCTGAGGGGGGCAGACGGATTCTCATTGCAATCTCCGGAGGAGTGGATAGCATGGTATTGACAGATATCATGGCAAGGATCTCACATGACACCCTGCATACAATGGGATTGGCTCATATCAATTATGGTATCCGGCCAGATGCGGATGAAGCAGAAACCTTATCTGCTCAAACTGCAGACAAACTTAAATGCCGGTTTCATTCGGCAAATTTTACCGATGGCACCAGATTGGGTTCCTTCGAAAAGTGGGCGCGGGAGGTTCGATATGCCTATTTAGCTAAGGTTGCCCGGGAACATGGATATCAATGGATTTTCACCGCCCATCACAGGGACGATCAAATTGAAACCCTGTATATGCGGTATATGCAGAACGCAGACTGGATTTCGATGCAGGGGATACGGGAACAGCTTGGACTCATCAGAAGACCCTTATTGAATATCGATAAAAAACATTTGGTTGATTATGCCATGCTAAATGATTTAACATGGATTGACGATCCCACAAACAGGGATCAGAGATATCTTCGTAATAAAATCCGACATTCGGTTTTACCGGGAGTTCGTACATCAGAACCGGAACTCATCGATCGTTTAATCAGGATATCCGCAAATGCGAAACGAAAATTCACCAAATTAAAGAAAGATCTAAATATTGACGCAGTGGTATCGGGACATCATCCCTCCGGTTATGTCCAAATTAAAAAGGTTGAATTTCTGAAATTAAGTGATGATAAGAAGAAAATCGTGATAAAATCTCTCGTAACAGACTATCTGGGTAAATCTGAGATTTCTTTAAGTGGCAGTCATTGGGTATCGTTCTGGCAGTTTATCCATAATGCGGTGACTGGTACGGTTTTTGAACTTTGCATGGATATTTTCTCAATCATGGACAGAGAATCTGTTTGCCTTACATGCGAAAAAAAACAGAAAATATCTAAAAAGAAACTGAATCGTATCCGAAAGACAAGATGGACCAACCATCTTTTTAAAATAGATTCCTTGTCCGCAGATAGTTATGAAAAATCTTCCGATAAACGATTTATGGTACTCCCCGAAAATATGATTGCTGATGGTATCTTTGTTCGTCAATGGAAAAAAGGAGACATAATCCAGGTTGATAAAGACCGCCACCACGTGAAAGTCAGCGATTTATTTATCAACCATAAAATTCCCGTAATGGAAAAATGGAAATACCCTGTTGTGGTAACCCAAGGGGACAAAATTCTCTGGATACCAGGCTTGGCACATGCATTTATTGATTTCGGAGGTGGTAAATTGGAAAGGAATAATATTAAAATAGAGTGCTTATGGACTTGAAAGAATTTATATTACCCAAGGGTTATCCATTCGAAGGACATGCGCTGGATATATTAATCTCTTCCAGTAGAATTAAAAAGCGGGTAGAAAAACTCGCCATTCAAATATCGGATAAATTCAAAGACACCGTACCTATATTCGTTGGGGTTATGAATGGATCGTTCATGTTCTTTGCAGATCTTATGCGCGAACTGAAAATTGATTTCGAAGTTGATTTCATCAAAATTGATTCTTATGGAAATAAATCAACTTCATCCGGAACAGTCCGGCTGCTAAAGGATATCAGCGCCGATATTACAAATCGTCATGTGGTCGTGGTTGAAGATATCATCGATACCGGACTATCCATTCAATTTTTAAAGCATCGGCTGGAGGATGCCCGGCCTCAATCCGTAACGTTTGTCACCCTATTGTTGAAAAAGGAAATCGCCAATATCAATTTTGATATCGATTATGTGGGATTTAGCATCCCAAATCGGTATGTTGTTGGATATGGGTTGGATTATAATCAGGGATTGAGAGGTTTAAAACATATTTTGGCATTTAAAGAAGGGGATATTATTGATGGCGAATGACCATAAAAACCATCAGGACAACGGAAATACTTCAAAGAAATCCGGTGACAAACGAAACAAGATACCCGGCGGAGGTAGGAATATTAACAAATTCTGGTCGAACGGAGGAAAGACGACGGCCATATGGTTGATCATCATCCTCGGCGCACTGACCATTATTCAGTTTTATGGCGGAGAAGCCAAAACCAAAACTGTGTCATTCACAGAATTCCAAAAATATGTGGAAGATGACAAGATTAAATCTGCTGAAATTGTGGGTAACAAATTTACCGGAACGCTCAAACAGCCTGAAAAACAACAATATCGATCTGTAAACCAGGTATATGAAAAATTCACGACCACCTTACCATTTGTGGATAGTGAACTGATTGATAAATGGAATGAGAAGGGGTTTCCATATCAGTTTAAGGATCCTTCCCCGGGTATGGCAGACTATCTCATCAATTTCGCTCCATGGATATTGATCATCGTTCTCTACATATTTTTCATGCGGCGAATGCAGGGGGCTGGAGGTCAGAGCGGGATATTTGGATTCATCAAAAGCAGAGCGAGGTTAATTTCGCCCGCTAACCCCAAAGTTACATTTAAAGATGTGGCTGGTTGTGAAGAGGCGAAAGTCGAACTTGAAGAAATCGTACAATTTCTGAAAAATCCAAAAAAGTATAGCAAACTCGGGGCAAAAATACCGAAAGGTGCATTGTTATTGGGTCCTCCGGGAACCGGGAAGACGTTGCTGGCAAAAGCGGTATCCGGGGAAGCAGGTGTTCCGTTCTTCAGTATCAGCGGCGCCGAATTTGTTGAAATGTTTGTGGGTGTGGGCGCCAGCCGGGTGAGAGATTTGTTTGAACAGGCAAAAAAGAGTTCTCCATCCATCATATTTATTGATGAAATTGATGCTGTCGGCAGGCACAGAGGCGCAGGCCTGGGTGGCGGACATGACGAACGGGAACAGACATTAAACCAAATTTTAGTCGAGATGGATGGATTTGATACCGATGTAAATGTCATTCTACTTGCTGCGACGAACCGACCGGATGTACTGGACAAAGCCTTGCTTCGCCCCGGCAGATTTGATCGACAAATCATAGTAGACGCCCCCGGAATCGAAGGAAGGGAAGCCATTTTGAAAATTCATTCAAAGAATGTCCCCCTAGGGCAGGATGTCGTACTCAGAACCGTGGCAAAGGGCACACCAGGTCTGGTTGGGGCAGATTTAGAAAATTTGGTCAATGAAGCCGCTTTGCTTGCAGCACGGAAAAATCAGAATTTTGTATCCATGGTGGACTTTGAAGAAGCAAAAGACAAGGTCATGATGGGCGTGGAACGTAAAAGTATGATCCTGACCCCGGAAGAAAAAAAGAATACCGCCTACCATGAGGCCGGACATGCGCTGGTGGCACATCATACCCCGGGATCAGACCCTGTACATAAGATTACGATCATTCCCAGAGGACGTGCTTTGGGGCTGACTGCACAATTGCCGGACCACGAAAAACACAATTATTCAAAGAATTTTCTCTTAGGGCAATTGGATGTTTTAATGGGTGGACGCACCGCTGAGCAATTGATATTCAAGGATTTTTCCACCGGTGCGGCAAATGATATCGAAGTTGCTACAAATATTGCCAGGAAGATGGTGTGTGAATGGGGAATGAGCGACAAAATTGGCCCACTGACTTTTGGAAAAAAAACCGAGGAAGTTTTCCTGGGTCGGGAAATCAGTCATGCCCGGGATTATAGTGATGAGATATCATCGACAATCGATAGTGAAATTACGATGATTGTTCGCAGAGCCGAGAAGCAGGCCGAAAAAATTCTGCGGGGTCATCATGATGAACTTGTTGTATTGGCTGAGGCACTCTTAGAATATGAGACAATTTCCGGTGCAGAGATGCAGGCGGTCATCAGTGGTAAGCGCATTTCAGACATTCGCGCTGCCCAGACCGCTCCAAAACGCAGACGCCGCCGATCAAACCGACGAAAATCTGAAAATCTTGCAGCACCGGCGACTGAGACGAAACAGGACCTTTCGGTTTTGGAGGATGCCCCACACCAAAAATGAAAAATTTTCACATCAGCGCGCCTGCTGTGATGGGAATATTGAATGTTACACCGGACTCGTTTTATGATGGCGGTAAATATCAGACTGAAGACGAAATGCGCCGCCGAATTGAAGAAATGATTCGGGATGGCGCAAGGATAATTGATGTCGGCGGTGAGTCCTCCCGACCCGGTTCATTGCCGGTTATCACTGAGGAAGAAATAAAGCGAATTTCCCATGTTGTTCCGATGGTGAAGCGATATCCGGATGTTCTTTTTTCAATCGATACCTGGAAACCGGAAGTGGCGGAATTCGCCATCAACCATGGTTTTTCAATGATCAATGACATTACCGGAGGCGGTGAATCCGGGGAAATGTTCAAAATCGCCGCAAAATCAGATGTGATGATGGTGATCATGCACATGCAGGGAGTCCCGGAAACGATGCAGGAAAATCCGAAGTATTCTGATGTGATGTCCGATATTGTCCAGTTTTTTACCAACCAGATCGGTTTGGCGAAATCAAAAGGTGTTCCCGATGATCATATTATACTGGATCCCGGAATTGGCTTTGGAAAGCGAAAAATGGATAATTTTAAAATCATTAATTCCATCCCTAAACTGAAAGAAGCCGGGTATCCGATCTTAATCGGAGTTTCCCGAAAATCATTTTTATGTATTGAGGATGATTTGCCGGAGGACCGTCTGGGAGCCAGCATAGCAGCGATGATCGTTTCGGTGATGAGGGGTTCGGATATCATCAGAGTTCATGATGTGCGTCAAACCGTGAAAGCGCTGAATATTTTAGATCAATTTGATCTATGAAACTGAAGCCAATACAGGCACCATGAAAAATTTCCGGTTCATCATTTTTATTCTCATCTCAACTTTGAGTGTGGGAACGACTCAAAAAAGAATCGACGAGTCCGTGAAGAGGGAAAGTGAAACCGCACAATACACGGTCAACGACCAGCCCGCGGTAACGATGAAAATCAATGTCTGGGGAGAGGTAAATTATCCGGGACAGTATCTCATACCATATACCATGAAAGTGGATATCATGTCGATATTATCGATAGCCGGAGGACCGACATCCGAGGCAAATTTGAAAAAAGTGGTGCTCATAAAATCCGGAGATGAACCCGGTTATTCGAGTAAAACAGTCATTCATATCAATGATTATTTTGATGCCGATCATAGAAATGAAATTCCGGAATTAGGTCCCAATGACACGGTGATCATTCATAAGACCGTTATGGGCAGATTAAATGCAAATCAATCGATTATTAGTATTTTGCAGCTGATCGCCACAGTTTATTTAATTATAAATGGATAATATGGATATACAATATTACAAAGAAAGATTTAAAAATATTAGCGATAAATATCATCAGCTCAGGGGGTATCTTTGATTGGGATGAACTGATAAACTCCATAACAAAACTTCAGGAAAAAACCGTCAAACCCGATTTCTGGGACGAGAACGAGACTGCCCAAAAAGTGCTGAAAGATATCAGTAAACTCGAGAATGAAAAGGCATTGTGGAAAAAATTGGATGATATGTATTCTGAAGTTGAAATCCATATGGAACTCGCGGAAACTGAGGACGAAGCAGACCCTGACATCGAAAATGCCTTTACCCGGTTCGAAACCTATTTGGAGGATGTAGAGGTTCGAAAAATGATGAATGATGAAGATGATATCCGGGGTGCGATTTTAACAATTCATCCAGGCGCCGGCGGCACAGAATCACAGGACTGGGCGAGCATGCTGTTCAGGCTGTATTCCAGGTGGTGTGAACGGATGGGGTTCCCAACGACCGTACTGGATTATCAACCAGGAGATGAAGCGGGATTAAAGGAAATCACCCTTGAGATAAATGGTGAGTATGTTTATGGCAATCTGAAATCAGAGGCAGGCGTTCACCGCTTAGTCAGGATTTCCCAATTCGATAGCAATTCCCGTCGTCACACCTCCTTTGCGTCGGTATTCATATACCCAATTTTTGACGATGACATTGATATTGAGTTAGATGAAAAGGAACTTCGTATTGATACGTTCCGCTCCAGCGGTGCAGGCGGACAACATGTAAATAAAACGGATTCAGCAATCCGGATTACCCATATCCCAAGTGGTATTGTCGTTCAGTGTCAAAATGAACGCAGCCAATTGAAAAATAAAAATGTAGCTATGAAAATGCTAAAAGCAAAACTGTATCAGAAACGAAAAGAAGAACTTGCCCGGGATAAGCAAAAGATTGAAGATTCTAAAATGGAAATTGCCTGGGGGAGTCAGATCAGGTCGTATATATTTCATCCGTATAACCTGGTGAAAGATCACCGGACAAAAGTTGAAATCGGTAATATTCAGGCGGTCATGGATGGGGATATTAACGCATTTATTCGGGGGTACCTGTTAATGAAAATGGAGAACACAAACATTGTCAACTGAACATAAAACGTTGCAGCAAATTATAGAATACCGGCATCAGAAACTGGAAAAGATCCGTGAAGCCGGGATAAATCCTTTTCCCCATCAGTTTCATCGAACTGACTATTCAGTAAATATCCTGAAATCTTTTGATCCTGAGGTAAAGAAGGATGTGACAGCTGCAGGACGGATCATCTCTGTCCGTATTATGGGTAAAGCCAGTTTTGTCCATATACAGGATGAAGCTGGTAAAATTCAAATTTATATCCGTCGGGATGATATTGGAGCTGACTTCTATAATCAGGTGTTTAAAAACTTCGATCTTGGGGATATTCTCGGTGTGAAAGGGTATGTTTTTCGAACCCAAATGGGAGAAATTTCTATCCATGCAGAAACGTTGACGTTGTTGGCAAAAAACCTTCGACCCCTGCCGAATCTGAAAGAAAAGGATGGCGTCGCATTTAACGCATTTGAAGATAAAGATCATATCTATCGTTACCGTCATTTGGATTTTATTGCAAATCCACAGAGAAAACAAATATTTATTCAACGAGCAAATGTGATCAGTGCAATCCGGCATTTTCTGGACCACCACGGATTTATTGAAGTTGAAACACCGGTTTTACAGTCACAATATGGGGGCGCATCCGCCCGTCCATTTACCACCTTTCACAACACGCTGGATGAAAAGTTATATCTCCGGATAGCGGATGAATTATATCTGAAAAAACTGATCATCGGTGGGTTTGAAAAAGTCTATGAACTGGCGAAGAATTTCCGAAACGAAGGAATGGACAGAAGTCATAACCCTGAGTATACATCCCTGGAGTTTTATCAGGCATACTCAGACCTCTTTGACATGATGGATTTAACCGAAAATTTGATCAGATCCGTTGTTAAACGAGCCGGAAGTGATGATCTTATATTTAATGCGAATAACATTTCAATCCAGGAAGCATTTCGGAGGGAATCTATGTTTTCTCTATTGGAAAATTGTACAGGTCAATCATTTGAAGATCGTGACCGGGAAGGGATTTACACCATTGCCCGGCAGAACCATCTGGAAGTGACCGAAAAAATGAATTATGGTCAGATTTTAGATGAAATATTCAGCGAATTGGTAGAACCCACACTTATCCAGCCGACCTTCGTGTATGATTATCCTACGGAAGTTTCTCCGCTGGCGAAACACAGACGGGACGGGAATAAAAAGATCGTTGAGCGCTTTGAATTATTTATCGGACAAACGGAATTCGCGAATGCATTTACCGAATTGAACGATCCCATTGACCAACGTGAGCGGTTGGAAAACCAGGCAAAATTACGTGATTTGGGAGACGAAGAAGCACAACAGGTGGATGAGAGTTTTCTGCAAGCATTGGAGTGCGGAATGCCGCCAACGGGGGGTGTGGGGATTGGTGTGGACAGGCTTGTGATGCTGCTAACCGGTCAAAATTCCATCAAAGATGTCATTTTGTTCCCTGCGATGAAATCAATAAAAGTCCAATAAACTGAAAAGGACACCATTAACTTGAGACTGGTCCCGAAGATTGCATACCGGCATATCCGCTCCGGGCATCGGTTTGGTTTTATCTCATTTACATCTATTTTAAGCATAATCGGTTTGGCGCTGGGAGTTGCTTCTCTCAATATCATTTCATCTTTTTCAGCTGGATTTTCAAAATCAATTGAGAGTAAACTGGCTTCCCTTGACGGACACATCCGCCTGACAAAATACCATAATGGCGCCGGTAGCGAATTAACCCGGTCCGAAATCGATACGATACGACAACAACTCGAACCACTTCATGAATTAACAGCATTAGTACCGTACATTGAAAAAAAGGCAATTATCCGTTTGCACGGTTTTTCCGAAGGCATCATCGTTTATGGTGTCCCTGAAAAGTCCCTTGTTGAAATTTTCAACCTGCCTGAAATGTTGGTAAATGGCAGTCTCGAAGATTTTGAAAATGGATTGATCATTGGGAAAGATCTTGCTACCACCCTGGAAGCAGACATTGGGAATTCTGTATTTTTATTCGATATTCAACGGTATATCGAAGAAGGAATAAATAAAGGAGGGAAGTTTAAAATCTCTGCTGTATATAAAAGCGGGTTCAGCGAGTATGACAAACTCCTTGTTTTCATTCCTTTAGAGCAAGCAAGATCATTTTTTGAACTGCCGGGGGGCGCATCCGGTTTGATTGGGATGATGCCTGACCCTCAGTATGCCGCAGTGACTGATCGGGCAATTATCAACATTCTTGGGTTCTCACCCTATGTGACATCCACCTGGATTGAGAGGCATTCCACGCTTTTTAACTGGCTAAATATGTATGATCTCCCCATCAAATTAGTCATTGGGTTTATCATGGTCATCGCCGTCTTCAATATCGCTGCAATATTATGGATGACCATCAGAGAGAAAACCAGTGAGATCGGCATTTTAACCGCTATTGGATTCAGCAGCCATAAGATCAGATATATCTTCCTGACAGAAGGATTCCTGATTGGGTTGATTGGTTCGATCGCCGGCTTGCTTATCAGCGTGGTTATCCTGATTCTGCAAATGAAATTCAGATTTATTGCCTTATCCTCGAAAATTTATTTTGTGGATTATTTACCCGTTGACTGGTCACCAATCCATATATTCATATTTCCTTTCTCTGCGGTGTTGCTGTCAATTGTCTCTGCATACTTTCCCGCCCGGTGGACAAAAAATATTGACCCGGTTGAGGCAATCAGGTACGAATGAATAAATTCGCGTTTTCATTAAAATTCATTACCGGGAATAGGAAGGGTGGGAGACGTAGCCGAACAGTCGGTCTCCCTGTTATGGGTCTTGCACTGGGGATTATGATTGTATTGTTGACCCTGGCGGTTATGAATGGTATGGAAACTGAAGTTTTTTCAAAATTGAAAATTTTTTACACGCCCGCAAAATTTCGGTTTGATTCAGCCACATCGGGGGATGTTCAGAAATTACGGTCACATATAGATTCTCAAAATATTACTTATTATCAAGCCATTTTCAGGAATGCTGTACTTAAAAAGGATGAGGATTTCAGATTTATTTCCATTTTTGCCGTGGATGATCTCCACCGGTTTGCTACAAATCAATTGGGGATATCATTATTCAATCCAGACGAAAATGATGATTTTCAAATATTAATTGGTGATGAATTAGGGTACATGCTTGGACTCTCTACCAATGACACATGCGAATTATTGTCACCGGCTGATATTAACCTTGTGACGGGCAGTATCCCGGAAGAACATTTTATGGTATCGGGAATTTTCAACTTTGACATTCTGGAAATTGATGGCAGTTATGCGATAATCTCCCTCGAAGCGGGGAAAAAAATATTCAGTACATTGAGTCAGGAATTCCTCTTACTGAATCAGGAACCGGACAAGACACAATTAAACGAAATTCGCCAAAAATTTCCATCGGTAATGTACGTCAACTGGGAATCAGAATTTGAATCACTTGTCTCGGCAATGAAACTTGAAAAAATAGCATATTCCTTTTTCGGATTTATTGTGATATTTATATCCGCATTTAATTTACTTAGTATCATGAGCATGACGGTTTTGCGTAAAGTTCCTCAGCTGGGAATTTTGATGGCGATGGGCATGAATTCTAAAAGAGTCTCCGCAATTTTTTTTCACCAAGCCATTCTGACGATTATCGCTGGCAGTATTTTGGGTGGAATATCCACATGGATCGTGATGGGATTAAACGATAAATATCATTTAATTAAACGATTATTTGTCGATTTTCCGCTGTCAAACTTCCCCCTGATCATTTCATGGGGAACGACATTTTTCGTGATCGTGAGCGCTGGTTTTATCATCTTTTTAGCAGGTCTGTACCCTGCATCAAGGATAGGTAAGTTAAATCCTGTTGAGGCGATAGACTATATTAAATGATAATAAGCGCAGAAAATTTAGTAAAGGTTTACAAGACTGCAAATGAGATCATCACGGTTTTAGATGGTGTTGATCTTACATTGCAGGAAACCGAGATTGTATGTATCATGGGACCAAGTGGCAGCGGAAAATCCACACTGCTCCATCTTTTAGGCACCCTGGATACACCCACATCCGGCATAATCCGGGTAGATGGCGAGCTTATAAAAACATCTAAGCGACTCCCACAAATACGAGCGGAAAAAATTGGATTTGTATTCCAGAACCATTATTTACTCCCGGAATTTACGGTTCTGGAAAATCTGATCATTCCACAATCCTTGATCAGAAGGGACGACAACCATTCTATCCAGCGTGCGCAGGAATTGTTAACTCATGTCAATCTTTGGAATCGGCGGACGCACTACCCCGATCAATTATCGGGGGGTGAAAAACAGCGGGTTGCGGTATTAAGAGCGCTGATCAATAACCCTAAAATAGTTCTCGCCGATGAACCTACAGGCAATCTGGATGCGGGAAACAGGGAAAGATTACTCGCTATAATCCTCCGGTTATACGAAAAAGAAAATCAATCATTTATCATTGCAACGCATGATGAGAGAGTTGCGGACATTGCCGGGCGGGTATTATTTTTAAAAGACGGGAAACTCATCCAAAAGTAAAAGTGGGATATGAAAAGAAATTTATCTAAAAGCGTTCAGGTGATTCTTAAAATTGCAAAAGATGAAGCGATCAGACTGGGACACAGTTATGTGGGATCAGAACATTTGCTATTAGGGATTATTCTGGATCACAATAGTAAAGCCGGTGCATTGATGGAATCTATCGGTGTCTCTCTGTCGGAGATGCATCAAAAATTAGAGACGATATTAAAGCCGGTCGGGGGAACGATTACCTTAGGGCATTTACCGCTAACGAGACGGGCGGAGCGAATCCTGCGCAATACTTTTATCGAAGCGGAAAAACTGAATAAGAAAATAGCGGACGACACCCATTTATTACTTGCCATCACCCGTGAGAGCGAAGGGATTGCAAAGGAAGTGCTGGAAGATTATAATATTGATTACGATCTACTAATCACATATATCACTTCATTAGAAACAACTGATCAATATTTGGGTACCCGAAAAACCTCAAGCACCCCCACGTTAGATATATTCAGCCGAAATTTTTCCGCTTTGGCAGCAGAGGATAAGTTAGACCCGGTTATTGGAAGGTCCGTTGAAATCGAACGCGTTGCCCAAATACTTGCCCGAAGGAAAAAGAACAATCCGGTGCTCATTGGGGAACCGGGGGTTGGTAAAACAGCAATTGTTGAAGGATTAGCCATTCGTATCTATAAAAAAATTGTACCCCGAATCTTATGGGGTAAGCGAGTGTTGGCGCTGGACCTGGCCGGGTTGATCGCCGGGACAAAATACCGTGGTCAATTTGAAGAACGAATGCAGAAAGTGATGCAGGAATTAGAAAAAACCACGGATGTCATCATTTTTATCGATGAACTCCATACCATCGTAGGTGCGGGGGCTGCATCGGGATCATTGGATGCAGCGAATATGTTCAAACCTGCACTTGCCCGCGGAGAAATTCAGGTGATCGGTGCGACCACCCTGAACGAATATCAAAAGTATATCGAAAAGGATGGTGCGCTGGAACGGCGATTTCAGAAGATCCTCGTTGATCCGCCGTCTATTGGAGATACAGTGAAAATCCTGAAAGGGTTGCAGCCAAAGTATGAAGAACATCATCAGATTAAGTATCTCCCTGAAGCAATAACGGCTTGTGTAGATCTCAGCGAAAGGTATATCCGGGACAAGTTTTTGCCGGATAAAGCTATAGACGTGCTTGACGAGGTTGGGTCGAGAATCCACATTTCAAATATTTATGTCCCAGACAATATTCTAAAACTTGAGAAAGAAATTCGGGAACTGCGCGGTAAAAAAGAACAGGTGATTAAAAATCAGCAATTTGAAGTTGCCGCCAGTCTCCGGGACAAGGAAAGGAAGCTGGTTAAAAAGTTACAAGACACCGAATTTGAATGGAATACGGAAAAAAATAGGGTTGTCCCTGAGGTCAATAAAGAAGATGTTGCCAGCGTAATCTCTATGATGACCGGTATTCCGGTAAATCAGGTTGCAGAATCAGAATCACAGCGCCTGATTAGAATGAGCCAGGAAATCGGAAAACATATCATTGGGCAGTCAGAGTCCGTCGATATTTTGTGTCAGTCCATTAAACGAGCCAGGGCAGGATTTAAAAATCCGGATCATCCAATCGGCAGTTTTTTATTTTTAGGACCGACTGGAGTAGGGAAGACTGAACTGGCAAAAGTGCTTGCCAAATATTTATTCAATAATGATGAATCTCTGATTAAAATTGATATGTCGGAGTATATGGAACGTCATAACGTGTCACGGCTGATTGGCGCACCCCCGGGGTATGTGGGTTATGACGAAGGCGGGCAGTTGACCGAAAGGGTCAGACGTCATCCGTTCTCTGTCATATTATTTGACGAGGTTGAAAAAGCGCATCCCGATGTATTTAATATTCTATTGCAGATCCTCGACGAAGGAAAGATTTCTGACAGTATTGGCAGAATCGTAGATTTTCGGAATACGATTATTATTCTCACGTCAAATCTAGGCACTAAAAATATATCCACAACGACGATTGGATTCTCAAAGGGTGAGGGTGAAAGTCAGTATGCAAAGATAAAATCCGATATAAATATTGAACTAAAAAGAATTTTTAAGCCTGAATTTCTGAACCGGCTGGATGAATTGATTATATTTCGGTCTTTAGTGTTCGAGGACCTTTTAAATATCATTGATCTTCAATTAAAGGATATTAGATCCAATTTGCGTGAAAAAAATATTCAGTTTAAAATGTCTAAAAAGGCAAAACTGCATCTCATTGAAAATTGTAATTATCAGGAATGGGGAGCCAGACCACTCCGAAGGATGATACAGAGAGAAATAGAAAATACGATCTCAGAAAAATTTCTTACCGGAGAATTTAAAGAAGGCGGGAATATATCTCTTAAAATTCAAAAGAATTCTTTTGTCTTTATCCAAACCTTTAATTCGCGCACTTCCGCCCCTTCCGGGAAAAAAGTAAGTCACTGCTCATAAACATTAAATAACATACTCCTGCTGTCAAAACGGCTGATTGCCCACACGGCATTATTGTTGATGAATCAACCCCAAATTAGATCAATTTATATTTTGGAGCTATTATGGGAAAAATAATTGGTATAGATCTGGGGACTACAAACTCTTGCGTGTCTGTAATGGAAGGCGGAAGCCCAGCGGTTATACAAAATAGTGAAGGCGGAAGAACCACGCCATCCGTGGTTGCATTCACTAAGGACGGCAGCCGTTTAATCGGACAACCGGCGAAACGCCAGGCAGTGACAAATCCGGAAAATACAGTATCGTCCACCAAACGGTTTGTTGGACGAATGTATGATGAGGTCGCGCAGGAAATAAAAGAAATGCCTTACTCGATCGTAAAAGGATTAAAAGGGGAGGTCATGTTTGATATACAAGGGAAAAAATACTCACCCCCTGAGATCAGCGCGATGGTCCTCCAAAAACTCAAACAAACTGCTGAAGAATATCTGGGTGAAAAAGTGACCGAAGC
>Ga0100387_10001813_pt1 | contig 18235 bp, 16 predicted proteins | sample CryGeymeta201511_FD_81547 | JGI IMG/M metagenome (GOLD analysis project Ga0100387, IMG submission 81547) | Groundwater microbial communities from Crystal Geyser aquifers in Utah, USA - Crystal Geyser metaG 2015-11 | ecosystem: Environmental > Aquatic > Deep subsurface > Groundwater | place... | reverse complement strand
GTATTGACGTTGCAGCACACGTTCTTAACGCTGTAGCGGAACGAGAATCAGAGTCTGCTGTGCTTCGATACGCATAAGCTCATATTCAGCTGGCTTGAGCTTCTTATCCAGCCAAATCTCAATTGAGTCCAGCCGATACATCTCATCCGCTACGCCACGCAGTGCCAGCACGATTGTGTGTTGCCCAAGCTCTATACGACGAGTGCGGCGCTCCCATACACTGATGTCCTTCTCAACGGCAGCAATCTCTTTCTCAGTAGCTTTGACGCTCATCTCGAATAGCCGCGCAATGAGCTCTGCTCCTGTCAGCACAGGGACCGGTGGATTGAGCTCCTCAGTTGGCGTGTCCTTAACGGTTTTAGCAAGGCGCTCACGCTCTCGTCGATACGCCGCAAATGCCGCCGTAAGACCACCTATCGCAACCGCTGCTACAATCAGGCCAACTAACGCAACAGGGCTGAAAGTAGCCCCTCCGATGCCAAAAGCAGCGGCGAGAGCAGTGCCGAAGAGCTTGATCACAGGCAGCACTGTACCTACAGCAGCGCCAATACCAAGAAAGACTGTAGTCGCAGTTGCTGCGTTGGCGATGAGGTCTTTGGTCGCGTCGGGAAGTGCGCTGATCTTCTTGACAAAGTTGAGAACAATGGACACTCCATCCTTCATAACAGGGAGGAATCGCTCGCCCATCTCCTCTCGCAGAGTTTGCGTCGCAACTGCCAGTTCTCGCTGCTTGACTACCAGGGTATCCTGAGCGGCAGCATAGGCACCTGTAAAGTCCTTAGCCTTTTGATAGATCAGTTGCAAGACAGACATCACACGGTCCTGCTGATCCATCTCGTCTGTCGTCTTGCCTATGGTCCGCCCATAGGTCTCCATGGCGTTCTCCATCGACTCAGTTATTTCCAGTTGACGGAGAGTCATAACAGTGCCGTTCGCAACAGACTGAGTGAGGATTTTATAGACCTCGCCAGCGTCCCGACCACGGACGGCAGCAATATCGTTTGCTGCCGCTGCTAGTTTTGCCGCCTCACCAAGACTGAGATTGGCTGAGGTTAGCTTACCAATTGCATCGTATGCTTCGGTACTCGTGAAGGTTTGAGCCTTAACTGCTTCAACCGCATTTTCAACCTGGCTGGTCGTGTAGTCCAGGTTACGACCAAGGCGGACCACACCCAGGCTCTGATATTCTAGCGCTTTCGCAGCTTCGATACTCGTACTTATCCCATCGCGGATGTAGGCGTTAGCTGTTATGGCAGCCTGTGCGAGGAGTTGCATGGTGAAGAGTTGACGCTTGATGGACTCGGTATGGAGGGATTCCATCAGCATCTCGGATTGTTTAAGTCGGGTAGACTCCTTGTAGGCTTTCGAGCTCTCCACTCTCTTAGCGGCCAGTGCAGCAGTTTTACCAGACAACGTGTCCATAGCTCGGGCGATGCGGCCTATCACACTGGTTACAGAGGCGGCGCGAAGAATGACAAGCTCGATTCCGGCCTGTGCAAAGTTACCTCTACCCCTGACTGGGGACATGACGCGCCTCCAACTCCATTTGGCGTGTGTTCACCAAACCAAGCATATTTTCAGCTTGGTAGTAGGCCATCATCTGTGCTTGTACAGAGCGTGGCAGTGCGAACAGGTTTTCTGGTGGCATGTTGTAATACTTGGCTACTCGCGAAGCCTCAAACAACATGCTGTAGCGGATACTAAGTCCGCTTTTAGCTTCCTTCGGGTACCCATTGAATTCAAGCCAATCTGCTATCGTCAGACCGTCAATGCTAATCTCGAAATAGGGCCATCGCTTGGTCCACATCCTCCTGAGTAACACCCTCAAGGAAGTTCGCCACACGCTGCATCTGCATTGTATCCTCGACGCCAGGACAGACACGAAGCTCCAGCCAGTGTAGGTAGCGTTCTGTACGACTCATACCTTCATTCAGGCCTAAGCCGATCGCGTCCAGTTCCTCTTCCCAGGTTGTGTCCTCTTCAAAGGTGGGCATTCCTTCAGGAAGTTTGATGATCTTCATTCCACGGAGCAGATAAAGTCGACCGATTGTCTCTGCCAGTACAGCCATCCGCCCTTGTCGCTCCAGTAGGTAGCCAGGATCATCAAAGTTCTTTTCGTAGCGTGTTTTCGACCCCTCTACAATCGGTATTTTAGGCGGTTCGGGCAAAGGATACTTCAGATAGATCGCCGACATCAGACGAGTCGGAACCCTTTGCACCTGAATTACAACGCCGGAGGACGTAGTCATAATCGGAGATGTAATCTCCTGCTCCCGCTCCTCCTCTTCTACTACCTGAGCAGCTACGACAGCTGCCTGATTCTGAATGTCCGTAAGTGTGTGTCCGTCTAGGTCGGTCATAACCGTGGCCCTCCACATTGATGACGGCCCCCCAAAAAGTATGTTGTGTGATTAGGGAACAGGGGTTGTAGAGGCTGGAGGGCCATCCTACCCCTACAACTCCTGATACCCCCATGCAGTTACTTCGCAACCACAAGGATGCCATCTGCGCCTGCTCCAGACGCCTCAACGCCACCTGCAATCGCGTAGTTCCCTGAGATGCCAACAGCCAAGCACGTAAGTGCATAGTTAGTTGGCGTGCTCCCCTCAAAGTCCGGCAGCTGATACCAGGAAGAGCCTCCGTCCAGTGAACGGAAGATGTAGCCGTGAGTCCCATCCGAAGCAACCATAAACCCGTAAGGGCTGTCAGGATGATCACAGAACCCCAGGTCGTAGACCTGCCCAAGTCCGGACATCGGGAAGACGTTCTCTGTCCAGGTGATTCCACCATCTTGAGTGTAGTACAAGCGACCAACAGCATCCCCGATGAGCCAACGGTACGCAGTGCGCATCCAGATTTTGTTGATGGTTGCAACTGTAGGCCCTGTAACCTCGGTCCAGGTAGACCCACCGTTAGTCGTCTTAACGATCAAACCGTTAGCACCCACAGCGACAAGATTGCGAGCGTCGATGCCGTGAATGTCGAGCAGGTTGTCATTAAAGACAGCACCGGCTGCTTGCACACTGAATACGCCGTTGGCAGGGTTCTCGATCTTGTAGATGTATCCACCCTGCCCGACGACCCAGGTGTTCGCAGAGTCTTCGCTGTGGATAGCGTTCGGTGCACCACCGGCAACAAAGCCGGTCGTGACCTCAGTCCACGTATCAGGGTCCGTCAACGTAGATAGATGCAGTGAAATAGACCCCTGGCTCGGAACAACGATGTTCGTGCCAACGACTGCAATGTCACTAGGCTGCTCGTTACCGGTCAGTGAGTCAATATCGTATTCATCCCACGTTGACCCACCGTCCACAGAAAACAGCAGTTCGGGAGCAAGCCCAGGAGAACCCGTACCGGAACCATTCACAACAGCGAGAACTCGCTGCTCACCATCAGAGCGGTACCCACAGTCTCCACAGGAGATGTAGTCCGATACAATGATGGCTGCGACCTCTCGCAATACCTCGGCCTCGCCAGTTTCTGCCAGGGACAACTGACGGATCACCCACATCTTCCGAGCCGTAACGTCGCCGGTCAGCAGCACGACGGCACGATCGGCTTCTTCCAGGGCGGTCTGTTGGTCACCCCCGACGTTTGTGATCCTAGCTTGCTCGTACCCCAAGATGAGTTCCCAGCCACCTACAGGATCACGTGGGTTCTCGCACTTCCCATATCTGGCCTGCAGGTGCATAGGACATTGCTCAGTGAGAAGCGGATTTGTGATGCCCAACCGCATGATGATACTGGTTGTGGGCAACGCGGCAGCGCCCTTCATTTCGTCAATGACTCGAAACTCATCGTAGGAAAACGGCGACGGGCCGGAGACAGGGGTAATGTCCCCCCGAGGAAGAGTAAATGCACCCAGACGAGCGAGACCCTTGTAGGTCATTGTGCTATCAGGCGCTGCGCCACCCGTCTGCATCCATACTCTGCCGTGTCCTGTTTGCAGGACTTCACTTCCCATAGTAACCTCCGTTACCTATATCTATGCTATACGGAGAATCCTGCCAAGTCTTCCATCGAGATTGCAATCCTCCACGCTTCGAGCGCTCCCCTTTGCTGACCAAAAGGACAAGCAGACTCAAGGTAGGATGGACGGCGATCTGCTGATGGCATTTCCTGCCAATACTGGAATATCTTGTCGATAGATTCTCCTCCTCCTGAAATGGGCATTGGCAGTCTGGCCGTTGCTAGGGCGGCGACTGCGCGGTCAAACGGGGCGCACATCCTACCCTGGCGGCTTGTTGCCCAACCCGCTAGATAGTAGTATCTTACCACATCTGGTGGCCGCGAGCCCATAATAACTCCACAGGCCTGCGGAGACCACGCCCCTGTGGTAGCATCCCACTCTGCTGGCACCAGATTGACAAGACCTTCTTTAGGCTTCACAGGCTGAAGTACCCCCTGTGAAGTGGCATAGGCTGTACCCTGTGTTACGTCCTCCCACCCGAACTCTGCGGGAGGATAGAGATCGTTGCTCTCAGTATACACCCGATAGACATCTACTGCATCGAGATATGACGTCATCAGATCACCGTTAATCGGCACATTCAGCTCCCACAGATCGGGGTTGATGAATACACAGACCCCACCTGTAATGGTGATGGTGTTGCCAACGATCTTAACCGTGACGTGTCGGATGCGATACTCCTCATCCGTGTCACTATCCGCAGGGAATACGGCGATCTCCGATGGCAGATAACCTGAAGCATCGGCTACGGTAATAGAGAATTGAATGTGCTCAGCCCACCCATCGCCATCCAAGTCTTCGTAGCTCACAGCTAGATCGACGTCTTCGGCAAGGAGAACGACAGCTCGTTGCCCGCCAGCAATGAACATCTTCCAGTCTGTATGTACGATCTGACGACCGTAGGATGGGTAGGCAGTAGGGAGTAGTCGTGGCGTCAGATAGGGCTTCTGCTCGTCTGTGATGTACTTCGGAGCGGGCCAAACAGCCGAGCGATCTGCAATAAGCTGCTCTGCCTCAGCGATGTGCATAGCAATTAGATCACGAAAGGCTCGGCCTGACGTCTTAATCGAATTGTGCTGGTAATACAAGAAGTTCTGTACGCGAGATAGCGGGAACTTAGCACAATACATCTGATTGAAGGCATACGGGTCCAGACCCAAGATTTCTGCATACTGATCCAAACTCAGCAGTGTGGGAATGTCAGACCGAGCCATAGCTGCTCTCCTTAAAGTTCAGGCACGATCCTGAACGTACTCTCCCCAAAACGTTGAACAAGCTCGACGGCGTCCTCTCTGGGCATATATCGTAGACGCTCCTGAGTATCAAACTTGTACGCTCTCCTAGACGGAAGCACAAAACGGCGCGCTCCGCTAATGTTCTTCAGAAACTCAACCTGAACAGTTCCGTTCCTCATCGACGGAGCCAGCTTAGGCGGCGCTTGTGGTATCGTAGTTCCAAAGCTCATAGGATCGGGGACTCTAGATGCTGCCAACCCAACGGGTCGGTTTTTCTTCTGGCCCCTTCAACCACGTCTTGGATGCTGTTGAACATCTGTATACTTCGCTCGTATCATACGAAGCAGGACATCCTTCTGCTCCAAGCTCTGCTCGCGTCGAACTCCTGTGTCGTAGCGATAGGCAAATAGCGGCTGAGTGCAGTGAATGCCAGAGAACCCTGCTACTGCTAGCTTGATTACATAGTCCCAGTCTTCCCACAGGTGAAGGTCCTCATCAAACCCGCCGACTGCATCGAACATCGACCGTGGGTGGACAAATGTCACGGCAAAGAGGGCGTGATTTTTGATTCGGTCAATATTCCAGTTCTCTGCAGTGTGGGTCTTCCCCTCGGGCAGAGTCACCCAATCTGTGTAGACCAGCTTTACATCTTCTTCGCAGTTCGCAAGGATGTCTAGCGTCGCTTTACAGAAGTCACGATAGAAGAAGTCATCTGCGTCCAAGAAGGCAATGTAGCGCCCTTTTGAAGCACGCGCCCCTGCATTCCGAGCCGCACTAACATTGCCGTGCTTCGCATTGCGTACCCACTTGATCCAGGGGTAGCGCACACGATAGGGGATCGGCCCGTAGTCGGGGAGATTACCCTCCTCAGTATCATCGACAACAACCATCTCCCACTTTTCGTAGCTTTGACCTGCAACTGATTCGATCGCATGGAGCAGCAGGTCCTTGTGGAGAGGTCCAACTGGGGTGATGATTGAAATGTCCGGCTTGTCATAGTTGATCACCGGATGCGACATCTTGTTGGTGGGGCGAATCACCGATGCAAAGGGCATCTTTCCGCCGTTCGCAGCAGGAATCCAGGCCAGCCAATCGGGTTCCTCCCCACCACGAACCTGCGACGAAGCACTGCCGCCGTGCACACGGTAGTCGTAGGTAAGTTCCTCTGTGGCCTTAACTCCTTTGTAGCCCAGGAGCGGAATGCGGGACCAGAGCTCAGCATCCTCCGTAGGGGCCGTATGCTGTCGGAACCCCCCTGTACGCATGAACACGGAGCGGCGCAGCATACAACAGGACGGAACCCTGTTCTTATGAGCCAGCTGCAGCTCTGCCTCATAGGGTCCAGGCCAATCGGTGTCCTCCTTAGTCACTCGCCCTTCAGCATTCATCAAGGCCAGTCGGCCATAGGAGACGCCAAAGTGCCGATCTCGTTGTAGAGGTTCAATCAGTAGCTGCAAACACCTAGGGCGCATTCGATCGTCGGCGTCTAGGAAGGTGATGAACTCCCCTTGTGCAGCAAATGCTCCAGTATTGCGGGCAGCTGCAACCCCCTGGTTCTCCTGACGAATCAGCCGAAAGTTCTCCTTCCCCTGTATAGCTTGCTCTATCGCCGCAACTGAGCCATCTGTAGACCCATCGTCAACAACAATACACTCCCAGTTGGTATAGGTCTGCGCCGCAACGGAAGCAATGGCCTCGGGAACCCAAGTGGCGTAGTTGTGACAGGGGATTACCACTGAGACCATACTCCGGCTAGGCATCGCTCGATTAGCAATGATCTCACGGTAGATGGCAGCATATTGCTGAATAGCTGCGTCCCAACCGTATTGCAGCGCCGTCTGACGGGCCGCTTGGGACATTCGCTCAAAGTTATGCCGAATGTACTCTAGTCCATCGACAGTCCCTTTGTAGTCATAGGGCTCCACAATAAAGCCGCTGACATCGTGCTGCACCAGATAAGGCGTATGCCCCCAGTTCCAACCAAGCACAGGAAGCCCAGCAGCCATAGCCTCCAGTGTCCCGATGCCAAAGGTCTCTAGAGTAGTAGCAAGGTAGGCATCGGATTCGTAGATGAAGCGCTTCATCTCTCCGTGCGTCATCGTACCCAGGACCTTCGTCCGAGCAGAAGGCTCTCCAATAGTCGTTAGCAGTTTGACTGTAGCTGGAACCAGTTTCGAGACCTCATCGACAGGCGAAGAATCACAGACACCAATGTTGCGGTTCTTGTTCCACAGAACCCGCAACGTGCTGCCATCCTGTAGAGCAGGCTGCTTCCGAGCGGGCCAATCCTCCAAAGCCAAGCCGTGTGGAACGACGTCAGGATAGAAACCCATCTCCCGTGCAAACATCTCCGCAACCCAAGGAGACGGAACTGTTACACGCTCAGCAGTCACAGCGCAGTCAATTATCGACTTGTTGACCTGCCACATCCAGCTAGGCGACTCCATATCCCCTGTGGGATAAAGGCCATGACAGTGCAGAACATGCGGAGCTACCCTTGTGTTGTGTGCGGAAGCATGGGTTGCAACGACGTCTACCTGCGGTGTAGGCTGTGTTAGCACGCGCACGCCAAACTTCGGCAAGAGCTTGTGCATAAAGTACACCACAGCATCCACACCGCTAGTGTGCTCCTCTTTCAACTTAGGCTGTGGTGTTAGCTGTACACTGATGTCTGTCATAGATCAGTTGGCCCTCCAACGTTGCCTTACAGAGTTTCGGCCCACTTGGAAAAGTCGTGGGATCGACGCCGTGTCTGGAACCGCAGCTTCTTCCAGGCCAGCACGTTGCTATCAATTACGTCCCGAGTGCCTAAAGTCCTCGTCTGATAGCCATACTTCTGAAAGTCCTCGGGTAGCAGTGTTTGCACATGTGTCTCATAAGGATTGCCATGCACGATGCCTTGAGGATACCGGCCCCACGGACAACCAAGTATGACATACTTACGGGTGATGTGTTCAAGGGCAAAGAGCGCCTGTGGCATATCCTCTGCACTTACATGCTCTGGTCCATGCCACCAAAAGGCAATGTCAAACATACTCTCGCCAAGCTCAAGGTGATCTGCCTGCACAACGCTACCGAGGACAGCACGACGCACCATTTCCTTCTTGGCCATCTCCTGCAGATACGGCTCCCATACCTCAAGTAGTGTGATCTTGTAGCCTGCAGCGTAGAACTCGGGCATGTAGTGATGGCGGTCCTTGTTGGCTCCTACATAGAGCATCGTCCCAGGACCCTCAACTACTTCGGGCAGCAGCTGAACGATCTGTGGCCATCTTGCTTGAATCAGTGCTGTTGCCATATGAGTGGTTCTCCTTCTGGTTCGCATCGACCAATACGTGTGTTAGTGGACACTATACAGTTCCACCAGAAGATAGTTGGATGCTCAGCAAACATGGCCTTCTGCCACGCTTGATCACCCGCCACAGGCTGATGGAATGCCTTAATTGTCTTCATAAATAGGTCGTGTGACACACAATAGCAATTGCAAACTCGATGCCCACTGTGCTCTTCGTCGTGCTTATTTACGCCCCACCACTGCGGTGTCGGCACGACTTCGGTTAGACGCCAGACCTTGAACACGATCATGTCGGGATGGCCCTCGAAGGTAGCAATATGCTTCATCTTAGAGACGAATCCAGGCGTGATCAAGATGTCGTCATCATCTAAGATCATCACGTATTGTCCACGAATGCGATCCTTCACCTTCAAGAAGGCTCCATTAGCAGCATGTAGTCCCACGCCAATGTCATCTGGTATGATGATATGCTCGTAGGACTGATCCGTCTGAGCCTTGATAGAAGCGATGTTAAGTGCCAGTTGCCGAGGACGTAAGTAGGTTCTGGTCAGAAAAGACACAAATGGTTGCTCTCGGCCAATACCTCCAGGCTTGCGGAAGATGTAAAGCTGACCGACCGAAGGCAGCTCTTCCAAAGGTGCTCGTTTAATAAGAGCTAGTGCCTCCCCAAAGCTCTTCTCAGTTTTATCATGGCAAATCAGCACCAAGTAGCCACCCGCTACCAGTTGCCCCATTAGCACAGCCAACGTTCCTAATCCAAACGGCTGCTCAGAGCTCTCAGGCCCCACGATCATGTCTGGCTGTGCGTAGAGATGATCAAGAATCCTATCAGGCGGGACACAGGACATACCTATTGACGTATTCCACGTTGTCGTAAATGGAACCCCGCCCGAAAACTCAAGTACACTGGCCTCGGGACATCCACAACTAAGCGCCGTCGCTACTTCGTGTGTATCAACACCTACTGATACAAAGAGAGGAGTGAATCGACGCGGCAGGACCCTTACTTCAAGAGCTAGGTCTCGTAGCGCTCTTCGCTCCTCAAAAGTTAGCCGACCTGTTGTTGCAAGAAAGGCATCAGTTCTCATGGTGATTGCCCCAGCTGGCACGTTGGAAGAGCCACTTGGCAGCATTGACATCGAATACGTTCTTGTTCAGCACGTTGTGGTAATCCAACGCTGGCTGCCTCACCCCCAGTAGAATACCCATGTCCGTCGTGTGGTGTTCGATCCTTCCCGAGCCGTTCAGCTCTGTCTCCCAAGGATTCTCGCCCTCACGTAGGTTACGGCGGAAGGCCGCAGTGGTCCAAAAGGCCGCCTGTTGCGAGAAGCTATACTGAGCGTTCTTGTCGATGTAGCAGAATCTATCGTCCTCTTCATAGACTGTCCAGTCTGGTGTATATAGTTTGGACAGTCTTACACTGTCGATTTCAGGCCGCTCAACCAGTTTCTGCGCTGCATTGACCACATCGTGCTGGACTCGGTAGAGCATGTAGTCGTCCAGCCAAATAAGAATGTGCTCAGACTTGATAGCTGCATCAATCGCCGCTATCAGGTTAGACCCGTAGTTATGGTCCTCCCCTGTGTAGATGATCTGAATACCCTGATCATCCGATAACTGAATCTGCTTCTTACCGCCGTTAATGACAACGATTCGATCACGATTTTCAGGCCAGTAGTCCCGTAGACAAGCAATGTTTGCTGGGATCAGAAAGTTATACTTGTCATAGGTCGGAAGCAGTATCTCCATCCAGGCCCTCCATTTTGCGTGGGGCGCGGGTAGGTCCCCGCGCCCCGCCGTACAGATTACACTACTGAGGCAGGTTCCAGTCCGAGTAGTAGGTAGGAGGAGTACTGTACTCTTCCTTACCACCCTTCTTGAAGTAGAAGGAATCCTCGTTCCAGTCCCTCAGATGCTGCAGCGGGCTGTACTTAACGTTCTGAATGCGACCAGCCAGCTGAGGCGTCCTAAGAATGACACGTGGCTCGATCTTACCTTGAATCTTAAAGCAGTAGTTCAGCTGCTGCATGGTCCACATGTAGCGACCGTTGTCAGTAGCCCAAAACTGCTTGCCCTCAAGGTTAGCGACTTCTGCCATCGCCTGGGTGTAGTCGAGGTACTCCCAGTAGATCGCAGGCACAGCGCCCTGGAAGCGAATCGGGATGAAGTAGATGTCCGAGGAGAACTCACCAGGGTTCAGATGACCATCTGTTGTAACAGAGTCCTCCCAAATCCCATCATCCGTCACCACAGGAACCTGTACGCCGTTGACCCACAGGAAGCTACCGTTGCGCATTTGGTCGCGCATGTCAACGTTAGTTTGATCGTTCATAACCGCTACGTTAGTACCAGCGCTATTCGCACAACGGTTGGTCAGATACTGACATGGCCAGATTGCCGTGAGCTCGAAGAACAACTGCGGCCTCATGGCGAGCACCCACTCTACAGGGCTAAGCCCTGTACGGTCGGCGACGTGGCCGAGGTAGTAGTGCATCATCGAAACGTATTGCAGAATGGTGGGGTCGGCGCTATCAATGTCGTTGTAGCCAAAGTCTTTAACATCTGAATCCAACGCGGGCATGGTCACACCACTAATGGCGTCAACCTTGCCTGTGGAGATCAGTATATCAAGACCAGGAAACTCCTTGTAGCCCCCACCAGCGGAGTTGTTCGCAGGGTCCCCAGTAAAGAGCATGGGAGAGAGTTTGCGCTGGAACAGGACGCCGACGATGACCATCTGCGTCTTGACCATGCTCCGAATCCAGTCCCCTGACTGGTTAGCCTGCTGCGTCAGAAGCTGGTGTCCTTCACCCAAGATGCTGCCCAGAACGCGCAAATCCGTGGTCAGATGCCCATTCAGAACCTGCATCAAGGTGTTGACTTCCATCTCCTGTGACGCACGAGCGATACGACCGAACGCCGCTGTCTGATGGCCGACCTCGATAGCCCCGCCAGGGGCGTCATCGCATACACCGTTCACCTCAGCTGCATCATCGGACTCGAATCCCGTGATGTAGGGATAGATGGGGTTGGTGTAGATCGTACCATAGGCAGGCAGCACGCGGCTCATGCCCCTCGGCGACAGCGACAGGTTGATGACTGCGCTGTCCAACCCGAAGTTCGAGAAGATACCCCCGACGCCAAAGATGCTTTGAGCATCAGGTGTACCGCTGATCGTTTTCTGCACAGCATTCTGCGCAGACAGAAGTTCCAGGTTCTTCAAGACTCCCTGAAGGATGTCTTGGGTTTCCTTATCCATTGCTGATGCCTCCATTGACTTGGAATAGCGCTCGTTGTAGTTGCTCAGACATACTTTTCAGAGTGTCATCCCCAGGCGTACCACCTGCATCCTTAACCACGGACTCTGCTGCAGGATTAGCGGTCTGAGGCTGCTGAGACGCAAAGATCGCATTCGGAATAAGCCCGCTACGAGTAGTATTCGCGGACTTGATTAGAGCGACATCAGACTCAATAACGCTCATCTTCTCCTTCATATCTGCAAGAAGTTGAAGAATAGTAGTATCCTTGTCTGTGGTCGCAGCTGCGGCTACGGGGTCGTCAGCAGTAGCCACAACAGGCTCTGTGACAACCTCTGGAGTGCCCTCGCTCTTGAGCGTCGTCTTGTCGTCGCTTGTAATGTCCTGCGTGGTCTCCATCGCAGACATCAGAAGCGCCTTCAGGTTACTCTCGGGCAGGTCTGCAAGGAAGTCTGCTACAGTACTCTTCAGCGCTGCATCAGGGTCTGCCTTGACAGACGGTCCCGAAGAAGTAGTCAGGGCCTTAACAGCCTCAAGTAGGACGTCAGCGGACGAGGGATCAGTTGCCTGGAGGCTTTCAGCGATTGCTTCAACCTGACCAGGGAGAGTACCATCCGCGCTCTTGTAGACAGCCCCGTCAGTTTCCTTCTGCGCATTGAGTTGATCGACTGCGGCAGCCACCTTCCGTGCGCGATCTGGTCCGACCAGCTGTGCAAGAGCATCAATCTTCCTTTGATCCATTTCTATTTCTCCACGTGTCTTAGAGTCGAATGCAGAGAACCAGTTTGAGGACCACGCCGAGGGCAACAAGGAGCGTTCAACAATCACAATGTCATTGTAGATATGCTTGACAAGATGATTATTGACAACAACATCCTTCTCAAGCGTAGTCGGATTGTACAGAAAAGCAATGCTCGTCTGCCAAGCCCCAGGATGCTCTGCTGTAGACTTCTCAGCTTCTCGGGCAATCTCGTCGTCGTTCCACAGGCCAGACTCAACAAGGCACAAGCCTTCGCACAGTTGGAAGTCACACCTTCCAAGGTCAACCCCTGTCTCGTGCCAAAAACGCAGGGGACCTCGATCTGTACCGACGGCTCCATTGACAGCCTTCTCCAAAGCTCGTTGTGGAACGATGTCAGAGTCTTTGTCCAAGAAGGCCGTAGACGAGATGCTCACCCAGCGACCGCGCCCCGTTAGCGAGTCCTTGACTGTAAAGAAGGCCGAATGCTGACTGTCTTCCATTAGATGCTTCGCAATGGTAGTCCAGTCATCTTTGGACCAAAGTCGCGATCCTAGTTTCGCAACCCGATCCCAAAACTTCAGTACAGCAGAACGGACTTCCGGTCGGTGGCTCTTTTCATAGTCCTCCTTTGTCTCTGAACTCAGTGGCGTAGAACACACGGGACAGGTCTTATCTTCACAGGGCACTCCCGAAGAGCGCTCTGCCCTGTACCCACACTCATTGCAGACGCAATAGCCCTCACCAGCTTCGTTGGGCATCGTCGCACCCTTGCCGGCAGAACCCAGGAGCTTTCTTGCTCGGGCTTGGATGCGAGCTACAAGGTCCCTAGAGAGTGGCTTGCCAGTCTTGTCTTTAGTCTGCGGAGCTCGCGCAATTGCGTTCCGCACGTGTGCTGGATCGACCTTGCCATTGGCATCACGATAGGGCAGATGTCGGAGGCTGCGAGGCGTTGTCTTACCCTCGCCATCCTTCTCTCCCCCTGGCTCAATGTAGAAAAACGCGGAATCACTTAAATTGTTGATGTAGGCAGCAGTCCATACATCCTTAAGAGTCAGTCCTTCTGGCTCTGCTTCCTTTGTTTCCACATTCTGCACAGGCCCCGACTGATCTGTCTCTTTCTTCGTGGCGCTCGGCGCTTGGTCTCCACCATCCGTGCTCTCCTTGCTAATGGCTGTATGGATCGACTGAAGTAGAGATTCTACTGACCAGTCTCCCTCAAACCTTGGCAAGTCAAGCTGCTTCTCTGGGACGATCAGCGAAGAAAGCGAGCCGTCGGGGAACTCTATGCATAGGACGCTCATCTCCTTCTCCGCGATGGTCGTAGGGAAGCCACTGAGCTTCCACTGCTGAGAAGCTCCCAGTGCCCTAAGTACACTTACTGTGTCGTACCCCATTGCTTTTACCTCCACCTACTGCACAATCGCCTTGTTCAAACCGCGCTGAATCGCATCAGGAATCCGCTTGTTGATCTCTTCTTGCATGATGTCAGCAATATCGTCACTAAAATGCCGAGCTTCTATACCCTGATACACAGACCGTGCCCCTACTAGGTCTCCTCCACGTTCTGACTCCCCTGAGCTTAGCACGTGCGGTGTCGTACGAGCACGATATTCTGGCAAGAACATCATCATGGGTTTAGTTCTGGCCTCAATGACATGAGGAGCTACCCCTTGATCTACAAAGGTGTATATCTCTGCCGTAGTATACCCCTTGTCTGCGACTTGTTCGCCATTCTCGACTACACCCACGGTAATGCGTACATCGTTACTCACAGATGCACTCTGAGAACCTGCAGGCTGACTCTGCAAACCAAGTTTAGAAGCAAACTGTGGTTGAAAGGACCATCCTGCTGTTGTCTTCTTATAAAGGTCCACAGCCTCTTGTGCTATTGCTGCCAGCTCACGTAGTATCTCCTGGCGAACTGCGTCCGGTACGATCATCCTAGGCAAAATCGTCCTGCCAGCCAGTTGCGTACCAAAAGGCAAATTGCCCATACACACAAAACTACCGCTGGCTTCAGAAGTGCTACGAGTGAAGACAACGTTATCACCGCTCTGATGAAGTGTCATCTAGAGTTTCCTCCGAGCGATCAGCGCCTGCACAGCATCAAACGACTGCCGTAGGTCAGCAGTGCTGCGCACGATACGTTCTACTACTTCCGTCCCTGGTTCGTTCATCTCACCCACTGTATCCAGGAAACTTTCGGGGGCATCGCCTGCAGACACAGCTATCTGCAGTGCTTGCTGCGGCGTGATCTCGCCTGAGTTTACCCGCAGCGCCCGCTCTCGCGCACGAGCATGGGCGAGTTCTACTCGGATTCTCTCAGCCCCCGACTCGGTCGACGTAAACTGGAACGTAACTGTCTCCGGCAGCACAAAGTAGTTCAGGTTGTACTCAAACAACTGGACAATGAGTCCAGGCCCCTTACCACGAGCGCTGTCTGACATCTGCTCAACCTGCGATGCCGTGCCCAGGTTCCCACCAGGAAGTGGAGCGAACTCGCTGTAGTGCGTGCCAAAGCCCAAGGCCAGGGCTGAAATGTACCACTTAAAGGTTGTGTCCTCATCGTAGCCATCAGGCAGCCCTGCTAGTTCGATCAGTTTGGCATCTACAGGCATGCCTGCGTCGTTCGAGGAAAGGATCACAGGGCCTGTATAAAGCGAGCGTCCTTCCTGCTCCTGCTCCTGAACCATCGCGTTCGTGATGGCCTCCTTGACGATACCACGGCGAATGCCCTGCACGAACAGCATACCAGGGACGCGCTTGCCAGAAAGTTTCTGCCGCTTGTAGACCCCAATGTCACGGAGAATCTGTGCAGCTCGCAGAACGCGAGAGACGGCGCAGTAGCCCCAACCTCGCAACTCCTGCTGCGGCGTAGGCATGTCCGCGATAGGCCGCACGCTGAACCAGGGCAGATCATGTACAGTACCACGCTGATCCTCGTATTGGACCGGTATCAAGGGATTTCCGGTATGACGGCAGCGAGCTGAATCAAGATGCCCAATAGCTGCGGGTATACTAGTGCTCGATGCTCCAGGCCGCCGCCCCAGTTCCATAAAGCCGCCATTGTCCGTGGTGAAGATGTCCTGCATCATCTTCATAAGGAAGTAGACCCATCCGCTTCCCAGGTCTGCAGACTGCAAGATTGTGTTGGAATAGTTCACAGAGCGAGCAGGACCCGTCATCTTGTAATCGAGCGCGCACAGCTTGGCGCACATTGAGAATACGGCCCCCGCCAGCATAGGCTCTTCCTTCCACAACTGCCTAAGCTTGAGGTCTCTTGCCTTGCTTGGCCAAGCGGGAACCGTGTCAGCCACAGAAGCAAAGTACATTACAATAGGATTTTCTGAGATCATCTGTGACATAATCTCAGGCTGTGGATTCTGTACACTGATGGATAGTAGTTTTTCGGGATCAATAATTGCCATCAAGCTACTCCGCTAACGGTGCCGCCTGCCGATGCTAGGATTTCCCCACATACGCAGGTATTGAGCAGCAATGTTGGGCATCGCCCGTGGAACGTCGATACTCTCTGCATACACCTCTTCCCGCTCCTGCTCTACAGTTACGATCTGATGGGCCGTGTCGAAAAACCGAAGCGGTTCCCCAGGAGTTTTCTCTCCCCAAATCTCTTCACGATCTTTGGGCCATACACCGTAGCGCATCGCATCGGATGCATTGTCCTCTTTCTTCAGCGCCTGCTGTGTCTTAGGGCTCCGCGAGTACGCAGGTAGCTCTCTCAAAGAGAACTCACAGCGCGGATGGAAGATCAGATGCGCTTCGCCCTTACCGTTCTGTATCCAAGATGCTGTGCGCTTGATACCCTCGACTACATCGTGCGTGGCAGATACTGTGTCGATGTCCATCTGCCACAGACGAGAGCGCAGTTCTGCGGCGCTAGAGTCTACGTAGGCAATAGTTGGGTGCGCTGGACACTTCTCCAACGCCCGCTTGATTGAGACCTCTGCCAGCTCACCAACTACGACATACTCATCAAACACGTGCAGATTAGGTGGAATTACCTGTGCCATTAGAATAACACGAGGGTGGCCTTCTGTAAAGCCATCATCCACCCACCACTCAATTGGCACTCCTCCCCTATACTCCGCCTGCTGAGAGACGTTGGGACCTCCAGGTGTAGGATCGAACATGTCCCACACAGCGCCTTCCAATGTAACGAAGGCACCCTCAAGCTCCTGCTCACGTAGTTTGCCCGAGTATAGACCGCTCTGTGCGGCATAGTAGAATGGATCGAGATTCTTCTTGTTGTCCTCCGTCCTACCATGGAAGTATTCAACAACCGGTCCCTTATAGCCTAACTCACGAAGGAGAGTCAGCGCTTTATCATCAAACAGCTTGCGATAGAACACGTCGTATAGCCAGTGACTGATACCGTTCGGCGTCGTTGTCACCCACAACTGCGGGTTCTGCCCGATACGAATACGACCTAGCAGGATGTTGAAAGCATCGCGGGTTTGCTTGCGACCACCTTCGTCAAACCAGCACCAATTGACGTTGGGACCTGCCCAACTCCTTTCGTCCTCAATACCACCGTAGTAGACGATAACTTCCTTGCCACTGATGTTGAAAGTAAGGAACTTCTTCTGTGTGTAGGGATGATCCAGGTTGGCATTGGTACAGCGGCCCATGGGAGCCCACTTTAGAAACTCAGGCCATGTCGACTTGGCAAACTGTGGGAAGTCCGGTGCAACGATAATGCCGTCTTCCTTGTCCTGTATTTTCCTTACTGCTTTTACAGCACCTCCCGCTGTTTTTCCACTTCCAACGCCGCCAATATAACCTACAACACGAGCTTGGCTCAGCAGGAAATCAGCCTGTGCTTGGTTCTCAGAAGCGTCAAAAACCTTTGGCATACTTACTTAGACCATCGCCGCAAATATAGATTCCTTCACGGTTAGCGTGCCATCAAAAACGGGCTGCGGCTCTTCTCCAATAGGCTGAATCTTACACTCATGTGGCACGGTACGATTTTCGTTCTGGCCCGTAGTATCAGCCTCTGCGAAGCTGAGCGCAAATACGCCGCCAGGACCATCTGTAATAGTAATGCCTACGCCCACAGTCTTAGTTATGACTGTCGCGAGGTTGGCTACATATTTGATGCTCGCTCCTGTAATATTTAGAGCCACCCCATCTCGTGTTAATATACAAGTCAATATCCCACCACAACCGCCACGTAGTGCCAGTTTGAGAGTCGCACTGCTGCTTAGATCAATTGTTGTTACCGCGCTCACGTAGTTACCACCTCAACGCTCAATTCGCCTTCGACTGTAACCTCAACTGCTAGACAGTTCTGTGCACCTATCATAGGAACGATCCCGTTCGATGGAAGTACACTTGCTAGCGTTGCAGTTGACCCTACTAGGAAAGCATCCATGCTGGCCTCCACATACGTGATCTGCTCTCCGAACCATCCAGCAAACCAGCTCATACGTTTCGCTCCGTCACCACACGGTTCCCGTCCGAGTCCACTGTCCCGATGATTCTGTTTACCGCGTCGGCCAGGTCGCGGAAGGCAAATTCAGTGCCGTTGCGATTGAGATTGCCAGCATGGCTCGCCAGCAGCAAGGAGAGCGCCTCCACCAGCGTCAACCCTTCCGCCCCCAAGGCCGCGTTCAAGGCATCCCGCTCCGCCGCCGTCAGCGTCATGGCATCGCCGGCCACAGCCCGACTGCTCACTGCCGCGTCGAGCTGTTCGCCCTCCTCGGCATTGATCGC
>Ga0100387_10001807_pt1 | contig 18259 bp, 13 predicted proteins | sample CryGeymeta201511_FD_81547 | JGI IMG/M metagenome (GOLD analysis project Ga0100387, IMG submission 81547) | Groundwater microbial communities from Crystal Geyser aquifers in Utah, USA - Crystal Geyser metaG 2015-11 | ecosystem: Environmental > Aquatic > Deep subsurface > Groundwater | place... | reverse complement strand
AGCCATGAGCAAAGCATCAGGACCAATCCGATAACCGCGCCCCAGATCCATTCTTTGCCGGATGTTTTTCTCGTTTCGCTTCCCCCCGAGCGTAAATACTTAAAACCGCCGATGACGATGGCCCAAAGGGCAGCAATGCCGACAATGCTTAGGCCGTAAGTAAAAATCGCCCGGATGTATTGGCCGGGACCGGAGACGGTGCCCGAGACGCCGGGGAGGGGGACCTGAAGCTGGTATCCTTGAGCCAGAGCAAGAGAGCTTTTACGTAGAAAAAACAAGCCGGCACTCAAAATAAGTAAAAAGAATTTTAATTTATTTGACATCACAGTTTCTATATAATTTCCGGAGGACTGTCCTCCCAAAGAGAACAGTCCTCATCCGGTTGTTCATTATTTGCCAAACTCACGGTAAAATATTTGACAAACTCTGCCGATTTGCTTTAGATTGCCAAACATTAAATCCTAACCTTTATTGATAACGATATCAATTTTTTGGCTTGCCCGCTGGGCCCTATTTTTTGGATTTTCGACAAAAATGCTTAATTCTTTTCGCAGACTTTCGGCGAGAGAGCCCGCGTCGATTTTCAGGCCGAAATGGTTGGCGTCTTCGACTTTAATAATCGGCTGCCCATCAAAACGCCACTGATATTCAAGTTCTTTAGCGCTGGAGATGTCGAAGAAATAAGGAGCGGCAAGAAGCTGCAACTCTTGGCCGGGAGAGGTTTGAATAGAGCCTGAAGTTTGGCTATTATAACCAGAATTACCCTCTGCGGGGTAGAGGACTATTTCTGAAGAAACGACAGGAATAGAGCTAGTTAGTTCAGCTAATACATTGTCGTCGTCGTCTTGGATCTGGACATTAATTGCAATATGGGTGCCGGCAGACGAGGAAACGCGGAACATAAACCTCGTTTGGTTCTTGCCGGAAGAAAAAATCTGCTTGTCGCTATTTAAGAACCAGATAAAGTTAAGCCCGTCCATTTTGCCGGCAGAGGAATTCGGGGGGTCAATCGTTAGATCTATAACACTTCCGTAGGCTGGTAGGGGTTTTCCCTGGTAGGTCGGAGGAGCGAAAGTGTTGGTCGACCAAGTCAAAACCAAATTGTTGGAAACAGCTTGGGCGGCGGCGGGAAGGCAATAGGTAGCTGAGAGGAGACAACAAATAGTGCCAAGTAGAAGGCGATATTTATTTCCATAAGTTTTTATTTTTAACCGGTTTGACATGTTGTTTGTGTTTCTATTTATTAAGCAGGCATTAAATTATTTTTCGAGATATTGTCTATTTCCTGCGCTACCCACATTTTAATTAGGGGTCTAGAGGGTTATTCGGCAGGTTTTTAATTTGCAATTTGCTTTAAGCGCGGCGGTCAGAGATTGTTCTCGGCAGACTCCTTTTTTACTCGTTCCATCTCGATTATTTGTCTTGGGTCAGTGGTAATTATTTGGTCTTCCGTATAGGAGGCGACTACTTTGATCGCCACATGTTTTAGTCCGGCAAAAAAGATTCCTTCTCCGACATTGCATTCCATCAGAAGAAATTTTTCCTGTTCAGTTAGATTAAAGGTTGTTTTCATTATATCAATAGTGGCTGGCGATTGTCTTAGAAGCAGCTGAAGAGAAGAGTTGGTCACGATCGGTTTTCCATACGGCGATCCCATGAAGTCGGTAATATCTTGGGTGATGGTTGTTAGTCCCATATAATATTTGCGGCAACGTTTAGCGATGCCAAAAAGAAATGAGGCGCCTTCCGGATGCTGCATTATCCACCATCCTTCATCGACTACTAAAACTCTTTTTTTAACTTCTGAGCGAATGATATTCCAAATATAATGGAGAATAATATACATCGCCATCGGGCGCAAAGAGTCTTCCATGTCGCGGATCGAAAAAACTACTAATTTATTATTAAGAGATACGTTAGTTGGTTTATTAAAGAAGCCGGAGTATGTCCCTTTGGTGAATTTCTCTAACCTGACGGCTAATTCTCGTCCACCCTCCATGTTTTCCAGAACGGCCTGTAAATCCGCCATCAGGGGTGGCGTTGCTTTTGAAAAATCTGATTCCGGGCTAATGTCATGAAGGGCATAGGTTTCTCGAAGGGCGCGATCAATAAGAGCGTCTTCTTCCGGTGTTAGGCCGCCTAGCATGATGCGCAACAAACCGACCAGACTGATGATATTGTTTCTTAAAATGTCGTCCGGGCTTTCGTCACTTCGCCCGATTGACAGGTCAAAAGGATTCAAATGGTTTGGCGAGGAAAGAGAAATATTAACAAATACTCCGCCCATCGCTTCGGTCAAGTGTTGGTATTCTTTTTCCGGGTCAATAATAATGACTTCTGTGTCTATCATCAGCGACCGCAAGACTTCTAATTTGACGAAATAACTTTTGCCAGCGCCAGCTTTGGCAAAAATAACCATATTGGCGTTTTCCATCGCGAATCGGTCGAAGAGAATCAGGGAATTATTATGCCGGTTAATGCCGTAAAGAACGCCTTTGTTGTCGGTCAGGTCCATGGATACGAACGGAAAGAAAGAAGCCAACGGAGCGGTATTCATCGGCTGGTGTATTAAAAGCTTATCTTGCTCTAGCGGTAAGGAAGAGAAAAATCCTTCTTCTTGCTGGAAAGTAGCCGGCTTTGCGTAAACCATTTTTGCTTCCAGTATGGCCCTGATTTCGTTTTCAATTTCATCCAGGCCCTTGGCTGTTTTAGAGAAAAAGGTGATGTAGAGGCCAACCTGGAAAAACTTTTCCGTGCCTTGCATTAGCGAGTCGCGCAAGGCCTCAATGTCTGTTAGGGCTGTTTCTAGCACCGGATCACGCACCTTGCCTTGTTCCTGCTGGATGGTGATTTGCGACTGGATCTGGGCCACTTTTTTTCTCAAGTTTTTTAGGATAATACTTGTCTCCGCCGGGTGGACGAAAATAGAAATATTCATCTCTTTGTCGAGAGTGATGACGGGAGAGAACCAATTGGTGCTTAAGTAGCGTGGATAGGTAAAAACAAACAGCGTCCGGGCATATTCTTCGCCGATCTGGACGTAGTTGGAGGCGATCTCGATACCGGCCGGAGCGATCAGGTTGCGAACGTTTCTTGCCACCGTCGGAATGACCTCTGTTTGTTGATTGTTGTTTTGAGTGTTGAACAGCGATGCCATAAATCAATGTTATCTCCGCGATTGAGCGGCCATGAGGGGATAATTATTATTCGCTTGGGGCGCGATCTCAGCTGTGTTTATAGGCGCCTTTTTTTAGCCTCGGGATTATAGAGGTGATAGAAAAGTTCTATTAATTCTTCGTTGTTGAGGACTGTGGCCCGGAGGCCGAATCCTTCCAGTCCCGACAAGACATAATTAATTCTTTGCCAGAGTTGGGTTTTTAGCTCCTCGAATGTTTTCTTTCGGTCGCTGGTCGAAGACCTTTTAAAGCCAGTAGCGATGGTTATTTTTTCCAGTGGCGTCAGCTGTTTAGCTTCAACTTGGGCGAAAGGAATCACGATATAAAAAGATTCGGTAACAATGTTAGCCAATTCCGTTAGACCCCTGATAAAATCGATATATTCCGAGGCCTGGATTCTCATGAGTTCATTTTCTTGCTCTTTTTGTTTTTGTTCCAATATTTCCAGATAGCCGGAAATATTAAATTTTCGGGAAACGATTAGGATTTGGATCGGAAAATCTAAAGAGTTCAAGAATTCTCGAAAGTGATAGATAAGCGCATCCTGTTCCTCGACTGATTTTAGGGCGAAATTGACAGAAGAAGTCATCAAAACAGCTCTTATTCCCCCGTCCTTCAGGAAAATAACACCATCTCTGATGTCGTCAATCTCGATTTTTTCTTGGATGCTCGAAATATTAGTCGGCATGGTGAATAAGGATAATTTATGTCGTATTTTTCGGACCCCGAAAACTCCTTTTTTGTCATTCTGAACCGAGCGAAGCGGAGTGAAGAATCTATTAAGCGTAGTTTGTGTGAGCGTCCCGCTCACAATAATATTAGCCAAATTCGTGGAATTAGATTCTTCGCCTTCGGCTCAGAATGACAGCTTTCGGATAGTCTGAGGATTGGGAAAATTTAATATGAGTTCAGAATTAACCTTGGTCGTCTTTTCTCCAAACATACATTTTTGGCTTGCGAAGATAGCTAAAAAAAGAGGAGAGAAAGACAATAAACGGCCGCCCGTTTATTTTTAAAAATGCTAAGGCGATGGCTATGGTTCCTATTGGTATGCCGACGATCACGAAGACCCACAGTTTAAAGAAATACCAGATAAAAAATATTAATACTCCCGCGCTGCCCAAGTAGAGAAGCTGTTTAAATGTTAGCGGGCCGACAATGCGATCCTCAACGTCAATAAATTGTGGGATGTTAAATTGCATGACGCCTTGATAAGTCTTACCGTTAATGTCATCCTGAGTCCGCCAGATGGCGGATGAAGGATCTCATCAACAATGCAAGATTATGAAACCCTTGGCTTCCTGCTAGCGGCAGGGGAGATTCTTCCCCCGCATCAAGCGCGGGGTCAGAATGACAATAGGAGAGAAGCTTGCTGCTAATTTACTCTTCAGGATTGCCGGAAATTTTTCAAATCAATAATATTATTATCTTGATGTGGTTGCGCGCCACGCTGTCCCGGGCGGAATTCTGTTCTAGGCAAAGGCGCTCTGGATGCCGGATTAATAGACTCCAGGTCGTTTATCGGTTCTAAGTATCCGCCTTGTCCCGATGGTGAGGGATGGCGGGTTTCTTTAGTTTGCCAGGCGGCAGACTGCTTCTGGAAGGGATCAGGCAGAGGAGTCGGCGCGGGAGAGAAAGGCGGTTTCTGATAGATTCTTTCTGGCGTTGGCGGGTCCTGCTTCTGAGGGGGGTTGGTCGAAAAAACAGGCGGTATCGGTGGCTGTTGTCGAGGAGGTTTTTCTTCGGTGTTTTGCCGAAAAAGGCGATCGATTGGCGCAGAAGGCTGTTCAGGAATTTGCGGCGTTGATCGTTCTGAGGCGGCCGGAGCGATGGCCGGGGTTTTTGCTGGTAAGGGAGATGGCGGTAATGGCGGAATAGCCGATGTTTCTCGCTCAAGCTCTTCCAAGGCTACCAGTCCGGTTTTCTCCAAAATAGGGAGTGATGAATTTTCGTCATAAGACTGAAGAATCTTGCCGAGGGTTTTTCTCTCCCTTGGATTGAGAATTTTCCCATTAACACTGTTGTAAAGATAGCTTGTCAGCACTAGCAGAGAATGTGGTCCTACGCCCTCAAGGCGGATATAGTCTGAAAGCCAGTTTTTTAAACTCGGCCTGACCAGGCCGTTAAATCCTTCAATCCTGATAGGTTGAGAGGTAATTAATTGATCCTCCGTCTCCTTGGTGTCCTTTAGGGCGGCCCGCAAATTTTTATGCAGAAAAGAGAGAGGAAGTGGAAGCGCGGATGAAGGTGTTTTAATAGCAGGCTGGGCGAGAGGGCTGCCTTTAGGCACTTCCCCGCCCAATTTCCTGATTAGGCTTTCAACGTCGCCTAAGTGATTTTTCAGCGGAAGAAACCGGCGAATAGCGATGTCTAGGGCCATGGCTTTGGTTGTTTCAACGTCAATATTAAGAGCATCTTTCAGGGAGCGGGGAAAATCCATCAGAGAAATTTCCTTTAGGATGACGCGGGCGATAACATTAACCAATAGGGAGATTTTTTCTTCCTCTAACTGATATTTTTCCGCGATTTTTCCATTGATTTCCGCGTTTTCTATTGAGCTCATCGCGTCTTTAATATCGTCGGGGAGGCGCTGGAAAGGAGTTAGATTATTATTTTGTTGCGGGTCGTTAGGCATAGGGTGTCAGTAGAAATTAATTGATTAGAATTTTGTTTCCTTCGTGTATCCTGCCAAGTGAGGCGGAGATGATATTTGTTTCGGGGCTTTGTTGGGTGTTAAGTTGTGCGCACCCCAAGCTTCTGATTTTTCTATATAATCTTTAACCTCGCCCGCCGGCACGAGCTGGCTGATGTTGGCCATAATTTGAGGAGAAACCATTCCGCTTCTCGCGATATTGGCGGCTTGGATCTTAGTTAAGTGTTGGGCGAAAAGGGCGTGACTGTCTTTATCGGTTGTTTTCATTTGGGCGACTTGCGACGCTGTCATGGTTTGAATATGCCGCAAAGCGGCGCTCTGATTTATCACGCCGATACTGTCTTTGAAGGCCGAAGCAAGATCACCGGTGATTTGAGCGTAGGAGTTTCGACGGGCGAGATTGTCTTTATTGGTAAAGTCGTCTCTTTCGCCGGAGCTTTTTATTTTGGAATTTAATCCGCTCTGCATTGCCTGCTTAAGGTGGTCGGGCAGGTTATTAACACTATTGGCAAAAGCGAGTTCTGAAACGGCCATTCGTCTGAAGCTGTCCGCCACTTCTGGGTTTTCAAGAGTCTTGACAGACATTTGGTTGAGCAAGCCTTTCTGCATGGCTTTTTTGGTGTAGTCATCTGCTTTTTCGCCAATGTCTTTCGCCCAGTCTGGATTCGCCGTCAGAATAGTTTCCTTATTGATGCCTCGGCGGGAAACGAGCGGAAAATGTTTTCGGTGTTTCTCTAGCAACTCGCTTTTGCCTCGTTCGGCAATAATTTCCATCACGGCCGCTTTACCGGCCGGATTAAGAGAAGGTAAAAGCGCGTCAAGATTATCGGTAGTTCGCGTCCCGTAGATTTTCTTGGCCTTTTCGATTTCCTGGCGGCCGGTCGTTGCGTAGGCGAGAGGAATTCTTGACGCTTGGCCAGCGACCCAAGCGGCGCCCGTGTATTTTAAGAGTCGATTTTGTCGCCACTTATCCGCAGTTAGAGCCATGCGCTGGCCAGTTCGTTCAGCCGCCGGCGCGGTTGCGACTTTATATCTGCTCCAGCCCCAAGCCGCGCCTGCCGCCGTTCCGCCCCCAATCGCGCCCAAGGCCAGACTCTTCGCGCCTTTGCCCATACTGATAACGGCGCTGGCACCCATAATTCCCATACTCCGCGCGACCAGAACGCTGACTACAAGCAGGCCGATGACCATGATGTATTGCATAAAATTCATTGGGTTGTTGAGAAATGAGCTTATATATTGCTTTTGGACACCCGCTGTATTAGTTCCCATGCCTCCTATCTCTCCTTTCTGGATGAGTAAAATAGCAAGATAAAGAAGGAAAGTAGCGACGGGGGCGAAAAATGAATATTTGAGGAGATAGTCCCACCATTTGTTCCAAATGGATTGGGTAGCCGGCAAGACCATGCAGAGCCAAGCCAGGGGCGCGAAAATCAGAATAACCCAGAGAACTATAATTCTGATAAGGAAAAGAATGGCTAATGCTAAGACTGCGAACAAAGCAACGGCTAAAAGAATTATAATCAATAGCAGCTCAATCAATGTTCCGATGGTTGGGCCAGCCCAAGTAGTTATCCCTGCATTCGACAGAGCTGCCCAAAAACCCTGATCAAAGCCGAAGAGTTTATCAAAACCGAGGCCGCCAAGAACGAGTGTGGCTGATACCTGGCCGCCAGTAGCAGCGTTTTTTGAATTTTCAACAAAAAAGACAGTCAGCACTTGGGAAAAATCAATAATCACGCCAGCCAGAGTAAAGCTGAAATTAATCAGAATGGCGGCGACGACCAGCTTCCAGAGGAGTTGTTTCATACCGTAGGTTTCAAGATGCAGAATGGTGGCAAAGGCGATGATCAAAAGAATCAGGGCAAAGAGCATATTGCAGAGATCCCGCACAACCGTCCAGCCGTGTTGGACCGTTTCAACTTTGGTAAAATTCTTGATGCCCAAGACGCCGTCCAAAAGCAGGCCGGCGGTATAAATTAATTTGCCCAAGAACCATTGAATGATAATGAGAATGGCGCCGATGATTCGGCCAACAAGAGGGATCGTGGAATCAAGAGCGGAGGATGGCTTGTCGGAGGCAACAGATGTAGCAAACTCGGACGAAGAAAGCACCCTGTTGGTTACTCTATAGAAGAAATCATCATCACTGTCCTTGTAAAATATTGAATAGGTATTATCGTTATTTTTTGTCAAAAAGTAAGTCATGGTTCCTGTTTGGAACGTGGAAGCAGCGTCGGGCGGCGGCACCTTATAGGAAGATAACTCACCCTTGTCAGACGGTCTCGAAAAGGAAGGGCCGCTAATATTAAGAAGCGATTGGGCACGGGCAATGTTTGGCAGGATGGCGACTGTAAGAAAACAAATCAGAACCAAAACCACCGGAAGGCGGGAGAATATTCGATTATTTTTGAGAAAAAAATTCAAAAGAAAGGCGTCATCCTGAGCGATAGCGAAAGATCTCAGTGCGTAGAAATGGTTTAAATATGAAGCCCTTGGTTTCCCCCGCAGTACTGCGGGGAGGAGATTCTTCACTGCGTTCAGAATGACAAAAGGACGTGAAACGTGTAAGTCGTGATATCTAAAATCCAAAAGGATTTGTTGTTTCTTGCTCTTGCCGCTGTCGTCGTTCTTCTTGAAGCTGCAATAAATATTGTTGGCAGGTTGTAACGGCGGCTTGCGCCTCTGTTCCTTTTTGCTGGAGCGCTGATTGCTGTTGATAAATCGAGGACTCCGGATTACTCAGTTCCGATTGAAGATTCGCGGCCTGTTCAACCACTCTTAAGTTCATATTTTGAGTGTCGAGATTCAAGTTTTGGGTTTGAGTCGGGTCAACCAGCGAGCCGAGGTTGGCCGAAGATGAATTGGTAGTTTTCTGGGCGGCGGCTATCATGGCATTCCAAGCCGTTTCTACTCTGTTTTCCGCCGCCGGAATCGCAGCCGCGCCGCCAGCACCCGTTAAGGACGCGTTGGCGCTGTAAACTGTTTGATAGTCTTCGGCTGCCGCAATATAGTTTTCGGTAGTTGAGATAGCAGCGCTGACATCGGCAATAAGTTGTTGAGTTTCTCTTACGTCTTTGTCTGGATCGGAAATCTCCGGATTAACCTGCGAAATTTGAACACTGATGCTCTCGCCTATGTCGGTGGTAGCAATGGTATTGGTGAAAGTGATATCGCCGACACCGATAGCCGTTACTTTGATGGTTTCGACGGTGGCGCCGTTGGTTGTCTGGCTGCTAAGAATTTGTTTGGAAGCCCAAGTCGGCAGGGTGCAAGGCGATTCTTTGGCGACATCAACCAAGGCGGTTAAAATGTTTTGTTGCAGTTGCTTCATTTGGGCTAGGATGTCGCGCTGTCTGGTGAGTTGCGGCATTAATTCGTTTTCCAGATTCTCTTTAAGCAGTCTTTGCTGCATCAATAATTGTCTGGCCATCGGGAGCACTTCAAGCGTTGAGTTGGCAGTTATATCTGACGGCCAATTTGATTCGTTAACTAAATCTGGCCCATTGCTTAGTTGCGAGTAGTAATAAGTGTCGTCCGCAGTGGCGCTAACGCCAGTAAGACTTCCTAGTCCCATATTAATCATCTTGTTTATGAGAGAAGTGAACAAGGAACTCATGAAGGGGGCTAAGTTGATACCGAATAGTTCAAGATGGGGAGTCATGGCGGCAATTTGTTGTTGGACCAGCTGCCGGCCGGAATCCGTTGTTTGAGAAATTTCATGTTGCAGAACAGAGGGAGGAGTAATAATTTGATTGTTGGTGCAGGTAGCTTGCAAGTCGCCACCGCTAAGATCGCCCGGACTTTTTCCGTTGACCGTCATCACCTCCCCGCTAATCAGATTTTCAACTCGCCACTGTTTGCAGTCTTTTGCGCCGATAAATCCGCCGCCGCTTATTGCTTCATCTTCGGCAGCCCGGCGAGCCTTTTCTTCGTCGGCCAAAGTTTTATCGAGAGTTTCAAGATAGCTTCCATAAAAATTTCCGCTTGGCTGAATTTGTTGTAACCAAGTATCCCATTGGTTGTTTGATGATTGCACTGGGCAACTAATTTGTTGAGCAAAGTTTGGTTGAGCGCTGAAAGCTTGTTTAATGGCCGCGTCATACGACTGGCACATTAATCCCTGGCCCAAATAGTTATCGAGAGTGGGATTTAATCCGTTTTTCAGGGCCGCGCCCTCAAGATACTGATTCCAGTTGGTGACGAACATTACCTGTTGCCCACCGTTAATCCATTTGATAATGTCATTGCTGACCGTAGCCAGAAGCTTATACAAGAGTTGAGTTATCGCCCATCTCGCCGCTTCGCGGAGGATTTTTTTGGCCTGACCCCACATGTCGATTGCAGAGCTGGTTGCGGAAGACGCGGAGGTAACTTTTTGCAGAAGCTTATCAGCCGCTTGCCAGGCGCCGTCAATCGCTTTCCATGCGGATTGAATAGATTGGAGAAGAGGATTACTGGTGATTACGCCTAGTTGCGCTTTCGCCCCCTGTGTCGGCAAAAGCGCGTAGGCAAAAACAAGATTGATTAAAAATATAAAAACCACTAAAATAGCGAAAATCCTTTGGTATTTAGAGGGAGTCAAAGACGAATACATTGTCAAAAATTATTCTAATTAACCTAATTGTTCTAATTATTCTAAATAAATCCTAAAACCCAACGGCTACCTAGATTTTGTTATTTTTATTTCTTATCTTTCGGACTATTGCGTTGAAAATTAAATTCAGTTCAGTTGCTTCTTTCCAAAGCTTTCTGGCCTCTTCTTTCAATTCGGGAGCGGCAATGGCAACCATTCTTAGCCAATGTTTAGTCTCTCTCGATTCTTTTTTACAGATTCCAATTTTATGAATAAAGTCTTTTCCGGATTCCGCATCGTCAGCCTCGCAAAAGTTCGCGCCCACGCTGGTCCCGGCTGCCACCAGCTGAGGTATTATTCTTTTTGTGGTTGCGTTTTCAGGAATTTTCTTGGCGAATTTTATGATATTTTCTCCAAACTTTGCCGTCCTTTCTTCTAAATCGTATTTGGGATTTCTGTCGTTGGCCATTGGGATTTCTTTAGGTCAATTAGATTAATTAGAATAATTAGAGATTTTATTGCCCTATCAGCTTCCCTGCGTCTTCCATCATCTTCTGCGCCCCGGCAATTATTTGGTTGTATTGCAACAGGACTAAGTAGCTTTTTAGGGGATCTTCGTTAGCGGTTTCGAGGGCTTCGAAGATATTAGCGCTGCCTAAAAGCAGGGTTAAGTTCTGCTTGTGGATTTCTTTCCAGGTCGACGGCACGGGGATTTGTTTGATTTCTTGATACTCTTTGTGATAGGTGTCGATATATTTGTCGAGAAGAGAGAAGTCGCCGCTCTGAATTGCTTCAAAAGCGATTTTTATGTCCGGGCCGGAAATGTCTTGTGAGGTTTGCGGGGGAAAAATGGGATATTTATCAAAGACGCCGGAAACCTTACCTGAATAATTTCTTATTGCCTCGAGGCTTGTGTCGTCGGAAATAATTATATCGGTGTCTTGTAGGGTGGGAATCAGCCGCAGTTGCGGCGATTTGACCAAGGCCTCGGCCAACGCGTTGTTGAGGACATTGTCGGTTTGCGGATCTGAGTTGTCAGTTCCCGACCCGTCGTCCTGAGAATTGAAGCTATCATCGGCTATCCTGTTAAGACCCATATTTTTTATGTTACCGGTCATTGCTTTTGCCAACTCTTCCGTTAGGTTCGTTTTGAGCGATCCGGGATTTGGTCTTGGATTTAGGGCGGTATCGGCCAGTTTGTCGTTGGGCGCTGGTTTCGAAGGGTCATAGCCCGACGTCACCTCTTCTCCGTCGAGATAACCATCACCATCGGTGTCGGGATTAAAAGGGTCGGTGCGGTAGATTTCCGTTTCTTGCCAATCGGTTAAACCGTCGTGGTCGGAGTCTTTATTTTTTGAATCCCGGCTGGAGCTACCGCCGGTAAAAAAATTAATCAGTTGCTGTGAGACGTCGGCCGAACTTTTTTTCGATTGCAAAACCAAAAATCCGCCGATTAAAATACCGGACAGAAGAATGGAGGCGGCGATGACAAAATTAATTTTTTTGTGGCTCATTTTTTATTGATTGTCGTCGGAAGCAGTTGATTAAAATTTCAATAACCAAGCCAGAAGCGCTCCGGAAAATAACCAATAACCAAATCAGAATACCGAACAAATATCCAAATCTGAATATCCAAGCAATTAATTAAATATTAGGAATTTTTTCGGGATTCGGGCTTGTGAATTGGCCCTTTGGTTCGCGTGAGGATTATGTAAATTCGGTCCAACGGGAGAAATAATTGTGACAAATTCGCCCGATTACTTAGATTATACTATATTTTCAACAATCAATACAGTTAAAATCCGCCAGTTATCCACAGTTAGTTCTTCGGCTCGTTGGGTGGGTTTTAGCTGAACCTTTTCAAGAAAGTTCTCTATTTTTTGCCGAGAGATTTTTAATTCTGTGGATAAGTTATTAGCTAGTTGTTTTCTTGGGTGTGAGAAGCCGGCGTGGACAATTTTAAAAAAGTGGTCGCGGAAAGTGTTTTTGTATTTTTTTTCTAATTGTGAGATTGGGAAAGCGAGGGGACTCGGCGTTATTTTAATAATTGTCGAATCGACTTCTGGTTGTGGCCAGAAAGATTCTCTCGAAACATAGGAGATGATTTTCGGCACGGCATAAAATTGAACAGAGACGGAAAGCAGAGACATGCGCGGCGGACTTGCCCGCCTAAATTTTTGTCCTGCAAAAATTTTGGCGGGTGAAGCGCAGATTCTTTGGGCCACTTCTTTTTGGATCATCAGGGTCATTGACTGCGGCGGATTATCTGATTCTAATAATTTACGAATAAGCGGCGAGGTTAAGTAGTAGGGAATGTTAGCGATTACTTTATAATGGCCAATACCCAAACCAGAATCCCGAAAATCTTCTCTTGTGTCATTCACGCTTTCGCGGGAATCCATGGCCCCGCTAAACTTTCTGGATTCCCGCTTTCGCGGGAATGACAATTGCAGCCATTGGTCATTGGGAATTAGTTTCAGGATGTCGCCTTGTGTGATTTCCACGTTTTCAATTTTATTCTCAGCTAAAATCTTTTTAAGAGCCTCGACCATCCTTTTGTCTTTTTCAACGGCAATAACTTTTTTTACGCGCCGGGCCAGTTCAATAGTCAGAATTCCTAATCCTGGCCCGATTTCTAGTACGATATCGTTTGCCGATAAATCAGAAGCTCCGATAATTTTGTAAAGAACCTTTTGACTGATCAAAAAGTTCTGCCCTAGTTTTTTTGAGGGACGGAAATGATATTTTTGGAGAAATTTTGATTGTGTGTTTCGTTTCTCGCGCATGCGATTAATCTAACTAATGCTTAGCTAAGAATTATTCTAATCGATTAAGAATAACCCGCCTTTTGGCTTAGGATTTATTTAGAATAATTAGAGCAATTAAAAACAATTAGAATAATTTTCATGAATAATCTTCGGGCGGAGTTTCACAAAACTCCTGCCCACTTAGGTATTTATCGGAAGAATGGCGCACTAACACTATATTTTCCGATATTTCCGATAAAAAGCGCGAAGGCGGATTTGTTATCAGCGAGCCAAAAAACAACCTCTTTTCGGCAAAGGATAGATAAAGCAGATTTTTAGCCCGCGTCATGCCGACATAACATAGGCGGCGTTCTTCCTCCGTCTGAGTTTTGTCTAGCAAGCTTTTGCTGTGGGGGAAAATTCCTTCTTCGCACCCGACAACGAAGACCGCGGAAAACTCCAAACCCTTGGCACAATGGATGGTCATTAAATTAACCAGATTTTTTTCTGTTTCCACTTCGTCAGAATTTTGAAGGAGCGCCGCTTCTTCCAAAAAAGCGCCTAACCCGTCGGGCGGAGGGAGGGCGTCAAATTTTTGAGTTACAGAAAAAATTTCTTCGATGTTCTCCAGGCGCGCCTCTCCATTTTCCTGCCCGAGAATATAGTCTTCATATTTTGTTTTTTCAATGATTAATTTAAGAAGTCCGGTTAGGGGCAGGGCTTTGTTTTCTTGGCGCAGTTCGTCGAGAAGATTGTTAAAGTTTTCCCAGGCTTGAAGTTTTTTTAAGATCGGCCTTTGGTTGGCGGTTGGCGGTTGGCGCAAGCCGCGCGGCGGCACATTGATAATTCTTTCCAGAGAGAGTAGGTCATTGGGATTGTGGATAATTCTTAGGTAGGCTAGTAGGTCTTTGATCTCTTTTCGGTCGTAGAACTTGGTTGCGCCGACAACTTTGTAGGGTAGGCCGACTCGCAAAAAAGCTTCTTCGACGGCGCGTGATTGAGCGTTGGTCCGATAAAGAACCGCAAAGTCGGAAAGCCTGAGTTTAAATTCGGCAATAAGTTTCCTTATTTCGCTAACAATAAATTTCCCTTCGTCTTTTTCGTTCAGGGCTTCGTAAAGCACGATTGGCGCGCCGGTTGGGTTATTGGTCCAGAGGTTTTTATCTTTTCTTTCGAGATTTTTGCTGATGACTTGGGCGGCGGCGGCCAGAATATTTTGCGTGGAACGATAATTTTCTTCCAGGACAATGACTCTGCAGTCAGGGTGTTCGTGTTCGAAGTTCAGAATGTTTCTGAAGTCGGCGCCGCGCCATTTGTAGATGGACTGATCGAAATCTCCGACGACGAAAATGTTTTTATGCTTTTCGCTTAGTAGGCTGATGAGAGCGTACTGGGCAAAATTTGTGTCTTGGTATTCGTCAACTAGAATATATTGCCAGCGTTTTTGGTATTTTTCCAGGACCGAAGGAGTGTTTTTAAGCAGCAAAACAACTTGCATTAGGAGGTCGTCAAAATCAAAGGCGTTGTTGTTTTTTAGTTTGTCTTGATATACCGTGTATATCCTAGCCGTTGTTTCTTCGTAGTAGCTGGTTGCCTGTGCGGCGTATTCTTTCGGCTCTGAGAGGTTATTCTTTGCTGAAGAGATGGTCTCTTGAATTGAGCGGGGCTTGAATTGTTGTTGGCTGATATCTGCTTCCTCAAGACATTTTTTGATTAGGCCTAGCGAGTCTTTGTTGTCATAGATGATAAAATCTGGCCGATAACCAATTCTTCTGGCCTCCGCGCGCAATATTTGCGCGCAAACTGCGTGAAAGGTGCCGATGGTGGGCCCGCCCGCATCGCTACGCGAAGCGTTGCGGGCGGGCAGGATTGAACCCCGGGAGTCAATTAATTTTCTAATCCTTTCTTTCATTTCGCAAGAAGCTTTGTTGGTGAAAGTTACGGCTAAGATATTTTCCGGAGCGACTTTTTGCTGAATTAGATAGGCAACTCGATGAGTGAGAACTTTTGTTTTACCTGATCCCGGCCCGGCGATAACTAAAATAGGGCCATTGAGAGTTTCAACGGCTTGGCGTTGTTTTGTGTTGAGGCCGGCGAGAATATCCATTATTGATAGTATACTTTTAAAGAGCTCAAAACTCAAATTCAAAAAACAAACTGATAAAACTTCGGTCACGTTTAGAATTCACCTAATTATCTAATTTCTCACCCGGAGGGTGAGAAATTAGATAATTAGAAATTTTGCTTCTGAATTGCATATTGTTCTCAAGGATTAAAGTAGCTGGAAGTGTGGAAAAATTTCTTGACATTGCCTGCCCCCATGCTACCCTTAAAGTAGGCTGTTAAAAGCTGTTTTATTTGTTTGCCCAGCTCAGCTGGGTGGAACAAGAAAGTACTCCGCAACGCTGCGGGGGAGATTACTTTGTGAGTACTGACCATTCAAATTCTGTCCCGAGCTTTCCGAATGGCCGACGGGATAAAAAAAGGCGTTTTGAAAAACTGCTGACAGTGGCAGCAGTTGTTTTATTTTTTCTGCTTTTTGGAAAAAGTCTTATCTGGCCCGGCGGGAGAGGAGGCGTCGACGGCGTGCGGCTGGACAGCAAGCAAGTAATTACCGATGATGTTCCGGCAGAATCGGTCGCCGGAGTTATGGGCGGACCCGTTGCGGGATTAGAACAGCTTTTATTTGATTCTGCCAAAGGCGCGATTGATTTTTCTGCCGATGATTCTGCAGAAAACGCCGACGTAGTTTTTTTTCAGGAAAATAGCGTGATGGCGATGAATAGCCTCTTGCCCAATGCTGATTTTAGCGGTTTTCGCAAGGATATTCTGGAATATGTTGTTAAAAGCGGAGATACTCCTGAAGATATTGCCAATGCTTTTAACATTAATACCTATACCTTGCTTTGGGCAAATGGATTAAAAGATGGTGATATTATTCGTCCGGGAGACAAACTGATTGTTTTGCCTATCAATGGAGTCAGAGTGAAAATTTCTTCCAACGATACGATTGCTTCGCTGGCCAAAAAATACAGCGGAAAGGAAGATGAAATCATTGCCTTTAATTCTCTGCCGGAAAGTGGAAGTTTGAAGTCCGGAGACTATGTCATTATTCCGGGCGGAGAAATGCCTGTATCTGTGAAAGCGGCGCCGGCCAAGCCAAAATATTCGGCGCCCCAATATGCCTCTTCGGTTGGGCAGGCTAATAACTGGTTAATTTATCCGACAACCGGCTTTGTTTGGGGTAGAATCCATTCGAACAACGGTGTTGATGTTGCCAACCATTGCGGCACGCCTATTTATGCCGCCGCCGCCGGACAGGTTATTCTTTCTGATGGTACGGGTTGGAACGGTGGTTACGGCAAATATATTAAAATTCAACATCCTAACGGCGTAGTTACTCTCTACGCGCACGCCACTCAGCTTTTGGTTTCCGTTGGCGAATCGGTAATTCAGGGACAGCTTATTGCCTATATGGGGACCACCGGTCGTTCAACCGGTTGTCATTTGCATTTTGAGGTTAGGGGCGCGAAAAATCCGCTGGCCGGGGCGTCGAGAACTATAAAATGAGATAAGTCTTCATTTTGACGCATAGTCTTGAATTTTGTTGGCCCCTTCTGTCGGGGTTTTTGTTTATCGGCGATTGCTTGTGGATAATCGTTATAGATATAAGGCGTTATCTTTGTTAGAATAAACTTGTCGAAAGAAAAAAATAATTTTTCAAAATGATCAAGCATCAAAAGATAGTACAATTTATTGTCGGGATATTGATTGTGGTGGCGATAAGCTTTCCCAACATTGCCCAGATGAGTCCGATTATTTATGCGGGTGCTGGCTGTGGTGGCTATGGCGCTAACACTGGCGCCGGGATTAAAACCTCAGCAGCCGGGGCCCATTGCGACTGGTGCGCTTGTTGGTGCGGACATCTTGAGTATTGTAATCCCCCATGGCTGAATCCAAAGGTGCCTGTGCCCATGAGTTGGCTTTCTGATGGAAAAACTTGCAGCTGCCCGACTGCTGGCGGCGGTAGCAGTTCGCAGGGTAGCGGCCAAAGCGGTTCGCAAAGCGGCAGTCAGAGCGGCGCGACACAATCTACTCGGCAAACAGGCAGTCTTACTCCACAACAAGCCCGAAGCATGGCTAATAAGTTAAGTAACGAATTAGACTATAAAAGAGGGGGAGATCCGTGGTCTGGCAAAACAGATTGTTCAGGAGGCGCGGAACGGTTTGTAGTAGATTCAGGAGGCGCGGACCCCGCACGCAGCACTTATGATATGATTAAAAGCGCGGAATATCAATATAGCGCGGCCCGGTCTTATATAAATAGCGGTAACTTGCAACCGGGAGACATAATAGTTAGGGGGGCAGGGGGTGTGGCAGGAAATCATGCGGGTGTATATATAGGCAATGGAATGGTATGGAACTCTATGTCAGGAGGTTTTAGAGCAGAAAGCCTCGGTAGTTTTTTAAGCCGAGGAGGATCGGTGAAGGCGGTGAATTTGTTCACGAGATAACGGAGTTATCGATTGCTTGATTTTGACATAAAGCTTTAAATCAATAAAAACTCAACTTTTAATGGATACAATAAAATTCAATAATTTCAATATAATCGTCGTTATTCTGGTGATTTTGGGCGCTGCCGGCGCGGTTGGCATCGGGTATTACGGCCTCAAAGAAACTTCGTCTACTTCGCAACTCTCTGATCAAACCGGAACATCGGCTTCTTTGAATTCGGCCCAGCAAACGCCGTCATCAACTATAACCGAAGTTGTCTGGCCTAGCAATCAGGAATTAGGCGTTGGATCCCCGTCTGGTTCAATCCCGTCAATGTCGTTTTCGCCCGTCGTCAGCCAACTTTCCGGTCCGGCCGGCAATCAGGTTGTGGACGCGTATTTGAGCGCCTATCAGGAAGCGCAGAGGGGGAAGGAATCTTACAAGGAAGTTTCTTTTAACGCTACTATTTACCAATATCTTCCTCTTCGTGATTTTCTTAACGCCCTCGGCATCAAGATAAATTCGGAAGTCTATCAAACTCTCGACCAGACTGATTATCGCGCCGTCTTCTGCTACCGCGACTCAAATGCTATTGATAGAGGTTTGATACTTT
>Ga0100387_10001805_pt1 | contig 18275 bp, 13 predicted proteins | sample CryGeymeta201511_FD_81547 | JGI IMG/M metagenome (GOLD analysis project Ga0100387, IMG submission 81547) | Groundwater microbial communities from Crystal Geyser aquifers in Utah, USA - Crystal Geyser metaG 2015-11 | ecosystem: Environmental > Aquatic > Deep subsurface > Groundwater | place... | reverse complement strand
TATAACCAATGCCAAATCTATCCTCTGTTACTCCTTGTACAACCGAAGCGGAACCGGGCTGCTCCTTTACACTATTCTTGTAATCCCCCTTAAAGAGCGCATGCTCTTTGAAGAAACCGTAAGTGCCTGAAGCCGAATTTCTACCGTACAAACTGATAGGTCGATTAGCCCAATCGCCCTTTAAACCCAATTCGCCCCAGCGTGTTATCTCTTTTTTATATCCGCCTCTTCGGCTTTTTGAAAATATCGCATCAACTTGAGGAAGAGTTAATCCCTCAATTGGATTATCTTTACTAACATAAACAGCAAGCGCGTCAAGTGCAACTCTTAATTCTGTTGGTTTGTAACCGAATTTCTTTTCAAACTTATCTATCTCTTCTTTTTTCATCGGGCGCGACATTGGACCAAGCTGGGCAGTTCCGCTGATTAGCGCCGTTGGAGCGGTGCTTGAGCCTTTACCTTCAACTTGAATATTAACATTCGGATAAAACTTCTTGAATCCTTCTAACCATAATGTTAAAAGATTATTCATTGTATCTGAGCCGATGCTGCTTAAGTTACCGGAAACTCCACTCACAGCTTTGTAATGTGATATGTTTTTATCAACTTCAACTTTCTGTGAAGTCTGTTGATTATTTGAATTCGAAATTGACTTTTGTGCAAAATTTTGTGACATGAAAAAGAACAAGAGAATAATTGTAAATATCGAAATGCTTTTTAACTTCATATTTGGTTTTCCTTTTTAGTTTAATTAGGTGTGTAAATTTATTTTATATAAATAAGAGTAGCAATGATTCAATATTAAGTTAATGTTAAATTATAAATAGGTTCTTTTTTGCGAAAAACAGTTTCTCCGAGAACGAGTATTTTTATTTGAAATTGTTTTTTGGTTAATTTGAAAGCAATTAAGAAAAATTTTTGCTTATGGTAAGCCCTCTGCTTATCGGTGTAAAATAAATTCTTGTTTAATATAAAAATATGATGAAATATTAAGAGTGATATTTGATCATAAATATTTATCACAAAACTAAACTTTCAGAAGGAGAGATATGAAAAAGTTACTCTTATTTAGTGTCATTCTTTTTTCATCAATTAATTTTTTAATTGCACAGGATGGCACGGAAAAAGGAAGAATTTCCGGTTATATGTTTGGCGATTATTTTTATAATGCCGCAAGAGATAGCGCCATATCATTATTGCCCAATGCAGCTAACGGCGGCAAAAAAGACTTAAATGGCGTTCAGTTCAGAAGAATTTATTTGACCTATGATTATGATATTTCTGAAAAATTTATAACAAGATTCAGATTAGAAGCCGATCAATCCGCGAACACAAATAACGGCAAAATTGGCGTGTTCGTAAAAGATGCCTACTTACTTTGGAAAAACATATTTAATGGCAGCGATTTTATTTTTGGTATACAACCAACGCCTGCTTTCGACGTTTCAGAAAGTAATTGGGGAAACCGATTTCTTGAAAAAACAATCATGGATTTACGAGGCATTGTTTCTTCACGCGATCTGGCAGTCGCTTTAAAAGGTAAAATTGACGCTGAAGGAAGATTTAAATATTGGTTTATGTTTGGTAACGGAAGCGGGAATTCACCCGAGACGGATAAATACAAAAGATACTATGCTCACATTCAATACTCCCCTATCAAACAATTTACTGCCACACTTTATGCTGACTTGAAAGCCCGGCAAAATATTAACAGCCTTGCAAGCACGACTTATCCGCCTGCAACGATTGCAAATAATGACTTGACTTATGCGCTTTTTCTCGGCTATAAAGAAAAAGAAACTTATGCACTTGGAGTTGAAGGATTCTTAAACACCAGAAAAAATGAAATTTCTATCGGAGATGATACTAGAGATAGAACCGGAATGGGAATCTCTGTTTTTGGTTCATACAATTTCTCAAAAGAGCTTGCTGTTGTCGGAAGATTTGACAATTACGATCGAAACACGGATACTGATTTTAAAGGCGATTCACGCAACTGGTTTATTTTCAGCTTAAACTATAAACCGGATGAAAAAGTTACTATTAGTCCGAATGTAATAATTGAAACTTATGAAGCGTTTCCAAGCGGACGAAGTTTTGATGCATCAGTAACACCAAGAATAACATTTTTCTATTCTTTCTTATAAAAAAAAACTGCAAAAAAAAACAACCATCAATAAAGATGGTTGCTTTAAAAATAACTTGCCCAACAAACTTAATTTGGAAAAGTTAACGTATCTGTAACAGCTTTATATAAATCTTTCATCTGAGATAAGCTCATGTTGAAATCTCCAGGCATTGCAGAACCAAGCTGCCCGTATTTAACTTTATGTTGAACTTCATTAGGTTTTGATCTTATAAATTTGCCTGCGGTCATCCCTTCTAAAGTAATTGTTCTTCCATCTGCACCGTGGCATGATGAACATTTTTGAGTAAAGTAACTCTTGCCATTTGTGCCGTTGCCATCTTTGCCAATATTTGAATACTTAGCAGAACCAGTAGGATATGTGCCGGTATAAGTTGCATCATATAATTGTGATACATCAAAGGCTCCTTCTTTTAAGAATTTTACGATATCCCAAATCTGAGCATCGGTAAGAATTTGAGAAAAGTTAGGCATTTGATCACCGGTAGTATTGTTGCTTGTTGGATTATATTGTGTTAAATCATAAGAAACATCTCTTCTGCCGGTTGATTTTTTCATAGCATCAAAAAGCTCCTGTGCTGTTTTAGATTTAGCAATTTGATATAAATTTAAACCCGCAACTGCTGGACGAGTAGTTTTAGCGCCTCTTCCAATATAAGAACCCGTATTGCCGAGTAAATCCCATCCGTGACATGCCTTACATCTAAAGAAATCTGAGTGGGCGTTGAATGTAGCTAAGTTAGCATTGGTCTGATCAAAAACGGATTCTGTAGCCCAAAATTTATCATACATAATTCCGCCCTTTGAAAAAGAAGCGTTGTCATAAGGTGATGATGTTGGTTCTGACGGGTTTTCTTTATTACAACCGATGAGAAGGAATGTAATCAAAAGCAAAAATAGCAATTGATAATAGAATTTCATTGTAGGTAACTCCTATAGTTTTTATTGTGAATAAAATTTAATTTGCTTTACAAAGATAACTGTATAGTCCATTATTACCAACTCTTAATAAGTAAATATTATTGAGTTTTATCACTTAAAATTCATTAAACATTATTGAGTCTACTCTAAAAAGGTATTTCCCGTCATTGCGAGAAACGGAGTGACGAAGCAATCTTTTGCTTTTACGCTAAATTCGGCAGATTGCTTCGCTCCGCTCGCAATGACATTATTCAATAGAACCTTTTTAAACCAGACTCCTTATTAATTAATCACACATAAAATAATCATAAATCATTCTGCTCAATTCAGCTTGAATGTTAGTTTTTAGTTTTGAGCCTGGAATCCCTTTAGAAAGGATTACCAGTATATATTTTCTTCCGTCGGGCAGAATTACAATGCCGCCATCGTGTTCGATGCCGGTGATGGAACCTGTTTTATGCGCAACTTTTACATCAGACGGAAGCAGTGCAGGAATTCGAGAGTTGAATTCTTGGTTTAGTAAAATATTGATCATCTCGCTGCATGCTTTTTTACTGATTATTTCACCTGTCGCAATTTTTTCAAAAATCAGCATCAGGTCAAATGCATCAGTTGTGTTGTTCAAGCCTTTTTCAAACGCTTTGATATCTTCCACCCCACGTAAAACTTTTATGTTTTCAGCTCTTATTTCTTTCATTGTTCTCATAACATTTTCCGCATGAACCAGATCAATTAAAATATTAGTGGCTAAGTTGCTGCTTACGGTTATCATGTCGTAAACAAGTTGACGTATAGTTTTTTTACCCCCGATAAACTGATATAAATTTTCTCCGCTATCTTCCGATATATCCATCATGTAAAGTGAGCTATCAACAATACTTTTAAATTCATTTTTTACGAGAATAGAATCATCAAGTGAAAAAGACCCTTCTTCAGCCTGCTTAAAGACTTCAATCATCACGGGGGTTTTCATTGTGCTTGCGGCGTGGAAGTTTTCTTTTTCATTATAAAAAATATTCTCGCCAGTTTGCAAATCCTTATAGACTAATCCGTAAATACCCTTTGCGGAATCAAGTTTATTTTTAATCTCAGCGGTAAGTTTTTCAATGTTTGATTGAGCCATGATCATCCCGTAAAAACAAATTAAAAGTATAAATGACTTTTTCATTTTAATAATATCATTGATTTTGTTTGATAAAAGCCGTTAGATTTTAAAACGTAGAAGTAAGCTCCGGAAGACAATCCCTCTGCATAAAACTCAAATTCATGAAAACCGGCTCTCATATTTTCATCCGCGATAATTTTAACTAACTGTCCGGTAACGTTATAAATATATAATTGCACAAAACTTTCTTGAGGAATATAGAATTTTATTTTTGTTGATGGATTAAAAGGATTAGGATAATTTTGTTCTATCAGAAAATTTTTCGTTTGAATATCTCCGGCAGTCACATTCATTACCGCTTTTTTTCCTATCCCTCTTAATGATGCGCTAAGAATCTGGCTGTTAAAAGTGACAATTAAATCCGAGATATAATTAATTGTAGTGTCGGGAATAAAAAGTATTTCTACTTCACCTGCATCCCCCGGAAGAATTGAAGCATCATACTCTTTAACCATAAAGTTGCTTAACTGAGGAGTAATCTGGTTCAAAAATATTTCACTGTTGCCTGTATTTACAAGATATAAATTCATTGATGAAGTATCCCCCACCGCAGTAGAATCGAACTTTAATACAGCAGGGTAAATCTCGCCTTCATAAATGGATGGTCGAATAGCGCCGAGGAAACTATAAATTCTTTCAACAAATTCAGGATGATCGATAAAAGGATTTTTCTTCCCTTGGTATGTGTAGATTTTATTGTTTCTATTTCTTTCTGCTGTATCAACAGTGTCAAATAAATTCCATTCTCTAAAAATTTTTTCCTGCTTTGAAGTAAAAAAGCCTCCATAATTTTGAGGATATCTCGTATCAAAATAGATCATAGTTCTTGCAAGATTTCCTTTATGAACATCACGCGGTTCAAAAACAAGCTGCCCGATAGAATCATTTCCACGTTTGCTGCCACCCTCCTGCCAGTTAATGCCCGATACAACTTTGCCAAAAGGTAAGTTGCCTCGTATACTGTTTGCGTTTACATCAGTTGGATAAAGATGAAATAGATCTGATACCATAGGATCATTTGAACTGAACATTGACTGAGGATAGCTGTGTTCGGTGTTGAAATTGTAATTCGTTTGCACATCGGATCGGCTTGTGTAACCGACGGCTTCCCTGCCGGTGTAAACACATTCAACCGTATTTTGAGCGGCGCCCTGACCATTTACTCGTTTATTATCTATCTCCATAAACATTTTATCACGTGCAGTATTATAGCCGAGCGCCGTGTGTCCGCTTGTTAAATTTGTTAACGCCTCTTTTAGCTGTGCGTCATAAAGATTAAAAGTTGAATTATAATAATTGTCCGGGAACTTACCGCTTCCAATTAACTTAGTTAAAGAGAAATGAGTTGTGTCAATATTATAAATGAACAAAAATCCATTATCTTCAACATTATGCCATGGTGAATAGATGATAAAAATTTCACTGCTATCATTAGCTGAAACTGAAACTGAGTCAACAGATGAAGAAAATCTGTCGCTGCCTGGAGTAAATGAAAAATAAAAACTAATCTCTTCTTTTTGAATATTTATTATCTTTAACAAAACGCTGTCGCTTTGATGAACAAATGTTTGCGGAAAGTTCAATTGATCCGGTATGAATGAAATTTGAGCAAATACTGTAACAATTTGAAATAATCCGAGCATCAATATTTTAATATATGTCATTAAAAAAAGTCCTTATCATTTGTGAGTTTGATCTAAAAATGTTCTACTAAGTAAAGTCATTGCCCCGGACAATGACAAGAATAACCTCTTTAGAGTGGACTCATTTATCTAAATGAATTTAGTATGTTTTTAGTATGAGTAAAATTAGTTAATTTCGCACCGGCAATATAAATAATCTTAATGAGTATATATGAAATTTTCTTTTTTAGCATTTATAATTTTAGTTTTTGCGTTTTGTTTTTCTCTCTATTCTCAAACAGACCAGCATAGATGGAAACCATTGATAGTAAGTGAGAGCCAAAAATTTTGGTACGATGGATTAACGCTCGATAAAATGGAAGGCGATAAAGCAGATATTTGGGTTCTGCAAATGCATAAACCTCCTCTTTCTTTTGACGGCATCAAAGGCGAGATTTTAAGAAGTAAAACTCTTTACGCTATTGATTTGAAGACTGTTCGCTACGGTATTCAAGAAGTAGTTTATTTCGATGCAGCGAATAAAGAATTGTACAGACACAATTATGCGAATGTAAAATTAGAGGATAAATATAAATACACATATCCGGTTCTCGAAGACTCTTTTATGTATGCGCTTGTAAAAGAAATTATCCGTGTTAAGGGGACAAAAAAACAATGATATTCCTGAAGAACGATTTTGAAAATGATGTCTTTGTTAAAAACTCATTTATACATGGTACGGGTATTTTTTCCTCTATTGCAATTCCAGAAGGCGCTCCTATTATGATTATTAAAGGAGAAGTAATTGACGGGAATGAATGCGAACGTCGCGAAGATGAAGAAGATAACGTTTACATCTTTTGGAATGGAGTGGACTGCTATATAGACGCAGTTAAAACTGATAAAATAAAATTTATAAATCACGACTGCGACTGCAATTGCGAAGTGCTTGACGGCGATGAGGAAAGTTTAATACTTTCTGCATACCGCAACATCGAACCGGGTGAGGAACTTACCATTGATTACGGTTATGATGAAATTTATGAATCGTGCAAATGTAAAGCATGCGCCTAATTCATTTCTTGCTTCATCAAAAATAAATTCGATACTCACTACAACGGCGCTCTACTGTATTATTATGATATATACTAAATTACGAATACATCTACCGTGCTTCTCAACAATAATTTTTGTTGAATGCTAATTTAATAATTACAAACCCTCTTTCGATAATTAATATTTTCATTTCTCTTTAAAATGAAAAACCGGCAGCTACCTAAGAACTGCCGGCTTGGATGAAATTATTAAAGCTGAATGATCAATTAACTTCCCAGGTATTACCGCTAAACAAAACCTTTTCGAGATCGCCCTTGCCTAGTTTTGCAGTAACGTTCTCAATTTGCTGTTCAACACCTTCGTTATAAGTAGGCTTATTAATTTTTCTATAAACACCGATCGGAGTTGGATAGCCGGGTGTTTCGTCGAGATGAGCCAGCAGCATAGCATAAAGACGCGTGCTATCAGTTTCATCGTGTACAAGCAAATCGTTTATGCTGTACTTACCGTTTGAAATATCGACAACCACAGGTTTTAAACCGTCGAGTTTAATACCTTTGTCTTTATTAACACCGAATACCATTGGCTGTCCATGTTCGAGAACCAGGAGATGATCTTCCTTAATTTTTTTATCTGTTAAATCCGAAAAAGCTCCGTCGTTAAATATCACGCAGTTCTGGAAAATTTCTATAAATGCCAATCCTTTGTGTTCAGCAGCCCTTTTTAACATTGCTTGCAGATGTTTTGGATTACCGTCCAAAGTTCTAGCTATAAATGATGCTTCACTGCCGAGTGCAAGTGAGACAGCATTGAAAGGATAATCAATACTTCCGTAGGGAGAAGTCTTTGTAACTTTACCTTTTTCTGAAGTAGGGCTGTATTGTCCTTTTGTCAAACCATAAATTTTATTATTGAAGAGAAGCATTTTCAAATCAATATTTTTTCTGCATGCGTGTATAAAATGATTCCCTCCGATACTTAACAAATCACCGTCACCGGTTGCAACCCAAACGGAAAGCTTGGGGTTCGCAATTTTAACGCCGGTGGCAATTGCAGGAGCGCGACCATGAATTCCGTGGAAGCCATAAGTGTTCATATAGTATGGGAATCGTGATGAGCAGCCTATCCCGGAGATCCAAACTAAGTTTTCTTTTTTAACATCGACTAAATCCGGGAACGAACGCTGCACTTGTGCGAGTATCGAATAATCACCGCAGCCGGGGCACCATCTTACATCCTGATCGGAGGCAAAATCTTTTGCCGTAAGTTTTATTTCTTCTATTTTTATATTATCAGCCATTGTTCTGTCCTCCTAATAGCTCAATTATTTTGCTTTCAATTTCTGAAGTACGGAGCGGTAAACCCCTAACAACATTTAGTTGACGCACGGGTATTAGAAACTCGCTTTTTATAACTTTAGCAAGCTGCCCTAAGTTAATTTCCGGAACTAGCACTTTTTTGAATTTACTTAAAACTTCAAAGGTATTTTTGGGGAAAGGATTTAAATATCTAAAATGAGTTTGCGATACTTTGTATCCTTTCTCTCTTGCTTTTATAATTGCTTCGGTTATCGAGCCGTAAGTACCGCCCCATCCGATAACAAGAAGTTCACCTTCCGGATCGCCGTCAACCTCCAACTCCGGTATATCACTAGCCATATTTTTAATTTTCTGCGCTCTAAGATTAACCATTTTATGATGATTGTCCGGATCATAACTTACATTACCCGTAATGTTAGCTTTTTCAAGCCCGCCAATGCGATGTTCTAATCCAGGTGTTCCTGGCTTAGCCCATGGTCTAGCAAGGTTTTCATCTCTGGAATAAGGTGTAAACCCTTCTATTTCTTTTGCGAACCTTACTTCAATTTCCGGTATTTCGCTTGCGTGTGGAATTCTCCAGGGTTCGCTTCCATTAGCGATGTAACCATCAGTAAGAAAAATTACAGGGGTCATATATTTTAATGCGAGCCTGCATGCCTCAATCGCCATATAGAAACAGTCGCTTGGGGTAGATGCTGCAACTATAGCAACGGGTGATTCGCCGCTTCTTCCGTATAGCGATTGGAGAAGATCTGCTTGCTCGGTTTTTGTAGGCAAACCTGTGCTCGGTCCGCCTCGTTGTACATTGATTATCACAAGCGGAAGTTCCGTCATAACGGCTAAACCGATTGCTTCTGTTTTTAGCGCAAGTCCAGGACCACTCGTTGTTGTTATGGCAAGGCTACCGGCAAAAGCTGCGCCGATTGCTGCGGTAATGCCCGCAATTTCATCCTCGGCTTGCATTGTTTTCACACCAAAATTTTTATATGTGCTTAAGTACTGTAATATTTCAGTAGCCGGTGTAATAGGATAGGAGCCTAAAAATAATGGGAGTTTACTTTTTACCGAAGCTGCAAGAAATCCGAGAGCGGTAGCTTCGTTACCGGCAACACTTCTGTAAATGCCTTTTGGCAAGTGTGCCGGTTCAATATCGTATCTTGTAGTAAATGCTTCTGTCATTTCGCCAAAATTGTAACCGGCTTCGAGTGCAAGTTTGTTAGATTCAATAAATTCAGGTTTCTTTGCAAACTTTTCTTTTATCCAATCTAAGGTCGGCTCTAAAGGACGATTGTATAACCAGTACATCAACCCAAGAGCAAAAAAGTTTTTACTTCTCGATATATCTTTTAGCGAAAGTTTAGTATTCTCTAAGGCTTTTGCTGTTAAGGTAGAAATTGGAACGGCAAAAAGCTCGTAACCTTTTAATGAATCATCTTCCAAAGGATTAGTTTCATATTTCGCCAGTTTTAAATTCTTAGCATCAAACGAATCCGAGTTAGCAATAATTATTGCACCGGGTTTTAATTCATTTATATTTTTTTTAACTGCTGCAGGGTTCATTGCAACAAGTACATCCGGTCTATCGCCCGGTGTATGAACATCCATACTTCCAAAGTGAAGTTGAAAACCGCTCACACCATATACCGTACCAAGTGGTGCGCGGATTTCTGCCGGGTAATCGGGTAAAGTACTGAGGTCGTTGCCAACAAAGGCAGTTGTGTCACTAAACTGGCTTCCGGTAAGCTGCATACCGTCTCCAGAGTCGCCGGCAAATCTAACGGTAACTTCATTAAGTTTACGGACTTTTTTTTGTTTGATCATTTACTTCTCTTATAAATTATTAATTTAAACATTCTGTTTTCTTACTTGTTGTGAAGTTAAATTCATTAATAACAGTAGTTCCTCCACAAACCGTGCCACCAACTATAAATTAATTTAATATTTTAAGCTTGATGTTATCCATAATTGGCAAATATTTTAATAGAGTATCTATTATCAAAGTCATTGATTTCTCAAATAATAGAATAAACCTTATAACAATAAAGAAATAAATTATAGACTAACATTGATAGTGTACCCATTTTTTGTTTTTAAGATTTTTTGGAAGCTAATACAATCAAATAAGATTGTTCAATAAAATGCTGCTTTTACAACTTTAGCATGTTATTTAAAATCTAAACAATATGATGTTCGATGGGTGCCAATTAATGCTGACAATCTAATTTAAAATTTAGTAATACAAACTTACAAAACCTTTATTAAATAATTGTTTTTTTTCGCAAACTAAAAAATATATTTTTGAAATGGAAATAGCTTTCTGGAGTTTGTTTGGGTTCCATAAACAAAATTTTATTCAAATTACAACTTTTCAACAACTGTCCTGGGGAAATGAAAAATTTCCATCGTTTTTTTTGGATTAATTTAAAAAGTATTAAATTTGCGGTGTTCGTTTACGGGGTCACCCTGCCCTGTAATGGTTTAAAGAACAAAAAGCCCGCGTACCCCCACGCGGGCTTCATTTTTTAATAACTGCAATTTTTGCTTACTACTTACTCCCCGCTCAGATAACCTTTTTATTAGCGACTTAAACTGAAGAGAACACTAAAAACGAAAGTCAAACTTCCGAAATCGTGATTTATATTTTTTCTCAAATTTTAAACACTCCCTCCCCGATGCTTCAAAAACCTCTGAGGCGGGCATCTGCTTAGATTTAAACCCCATCACGGCACAACCGTATGGCAGTTTCAAATCCCAGGTGATTTTAAAAAATATACAGTGTCGGCAGTTAATTTTCATAATAGATTATCGAACAACGCTTTAAATTTATTTAGTTTCTTTCTTTACAGAATTAATTTTTATTAAATTGTTTAAGAAATATTATGGAATAATAATGCGTCAACTTTATTTGCGAAAAGACTCTCCCACCGGAGTGAGAAAAATTATGCTCGACATGGCTTCGCTTGTGTCACATAAAAAAATACGATTACCTAAATATTATTTTGAAGATCAACTCTACCTCCCCTATCTTCCTGATCTGAAGGACAGAGGAAAAATAGAAAAGTTTCATCTTACAAAATCTAATATGGTTAGAGAAGATGAAAATTTTTTCTATTTTGAATTCAAGTTCAAACCTGAACAGGTTGAAGAGACTGCTTTCTAATAAAGCTACTTATTGAGAAACTAAATTTGAATTCACTTTATATCCTCTGAGAAATCAATGTTCAAATTTAATTTTAAAATTGCCAAAACAATTTTAAAAACGGGCATAAGTTCGCGAAAACTAAAAAAGCCGCATATTAACAAGCGGCTTTTTCTGTGCCCGAAAGGGGACTTGAACCCCTAAGAGATTGCTCTCACTAGCTCCTGAAACTAGCGTGTCTACCAATTTCACCATCCGGGCATAAAACATTTTTAACTCCGCAACAAATATAGCCACAGGCTGTTAAATCTACAATTTAAACCGATCCTCCATTCACTTACTTTTTACCAGCCGCTATCGCCTCTTCTGTCTTCCGGGGTTATTTTCCCCCGTCCGGAATGCAACTCGCATTTAGGAGGAATATGTTTTTTATTTACAATGTCGGTGACTGTATTGGTGCAAAATTCCGATGCAACTCTCGGATCGCCAAGGTCCATAGTTTCACGGCAAAACGTAACCGATTCAATTCCGTCAGCAAGCTCAAAATATTTAAGCGGCATATCTATTTTTTGGTAAATCTGCTCCATAAACTTACCCCAGATTGGGAGAGCAGCTTTTGCCCCCTGCCCGTACCAGTTAGTAAATTTAACTCTATGATCATCAAACCCAACCCAAACGCCGCCAACCAATTGAGGCGTATAACCGATAAACCATGCGTCAGAAAAGTTTTGTGTTGTTCCAGTTTTGCCCGCTGCGGGTCGGTGAAAATATCTCCTTACGCCCCCTCCGGTTCCATAATTAACAACGTCTGACATCATATTCTGCATTATTGTTGCAGTCTGCGGCGATATTGCCTCAGAATATTCCGGAATAAATTCATCAATCAAAATTCCGTTTTTATCTTCTATTCGAAGGACAGCTATCGGCTCTACATGAACGCCGTTGTTTGCTAAAGTGCCAAAAGCAGATGTCAGTTCGAGAGGCGAAACGAGGCTTGTACCAAGGGCTATTGAAGGATATGCTTCAAGTTGTGATTTAATTCCCAATCTTCTGGCATATTTCACAACCTGATTAGGCGGCGCAATTTCACCAATCGTTAATCTGCCGGCAATAACATTAACTGAAAAAGCAAGAGCTCTGCGCAGAGTCATAAAACCGCCGTAATTATTATCCGCATTATTTGGCGACCAGCCTTTATAGTTAAATTTTTGATTCAATAATGTATAAGCAGGATAATATCCATTGTCGATCGCAGTTGTATAAATAATTGGTTTGAAAGCAGAACCAGGTTGTCTTTTTATTCCGGTTACATGGTTCAAACCTCTGCCAAAATTTTGATTTTCACCTCCAACCATTGCTTTAATGTGTCCGTTAGATGGATCTATTACAACAAAACCGACCTGAACTGTGCTTTCAACTTTTTTCACCGAATCTATAAAATGAGTGTTAAATTTCAATCGATTATAGACTGCCGATTTATCATCTTGCGAAACAGCCAGTTTGTATTGGGACGAATTTTTAATTGCCCTGTCTATCATACTTGTTAAAAGGCTTTGATGTTTATCCCAGTTCCAGTTTTTATTAAAAATTTCCTGGTATTCTTTGATATGGTCAGCGGCGGCTTTATTAGCAGTTTTTTGCATCCGGTAGTCGAGCGTTGTATAGATGTTCAAACCATCGCGATATAAATCATAACCATATTTATCCGATATTGCAGCCAATTGCTGACGAATGTATTCCATAAAATGTGGAGCATCCGATTGAATACGACCTATCTTTTCTGTGGAAACTTCTATTGGCATCATCTTTAATTCATTGTAACGATCTTGGCTTAATTTATCAGTAACCACCATGTTGTACATTACAAGGTTTCGCCGTCGCATTGCATTTTCCGGCTGTCTAATAGGATCATACGCTTCCGGTGATTTTAATAAAGCTACAAACAATGCTGCTTCAAGGAGTGTTATTTCATTTGCTTTTTTATCAAAATAAATTCGCGCAGCAGATTCAATTCCATAAGCGCTTCTACCAAAGTATGAAACATTAAGGTACATTTCTAATATTTCATCTTTAGTAAATTGTTTTTCAATTTGTATTGCGGTTATCCATTCACGTATTTTTCTTACCCCGGTGTCAAACATATTTTCGTTGCGGACTTTAAGGTTGTAAAGATTTTTTGATAACTGCTGTGTTATTGTGCTTGCGCCTTCACGGGAAAAAGTAAAAATATTTTTCACCATCGCTTGAAGAAAACGGGATAAATCAACTCCCCAGTGATCGTAAAATTTTCTGTCCTCGGTTGCAATCAAAGCTTCAATAAGGTAATCAGGAAGACTGTCAATTGTTGTCTCAATTCTGTTCTCAATAAAAAATTGCCCCAGTAATTCACCATCTTCTGTAAATACTTTGCTCGCTAATTGCGGACTTGGATTTTCAAGTTCTTCGAGTGAAGGTAAGCCGCTAAAAATGAATATTGTGAACGCAATGAGAAGAAGTAACACAGAACCGAGTATTCCCCAGAATAATTTTTTATTCTTAGTTTTCTTTTTCCCCCCGCTTCCGCTGCCTTTATTGCGGTTATTCGGATTATTAAAATAATTGTTGTATTCCGAATCGTTCAGATTCCTTTTAGTCATTTTAATTCCAGTTTACTATTTCAAATTTATCATTAAAAATTCCGTAGCAGGGTTGATCGAGCCAGGAGCCGAGATTTACATACGCGCCGGATTTATAGTTTTTAAATATTCTTCGATGCAGATGACCGAATAACACAAAATCAAATCCCTCATCAATTTTTAGTTTTGCGGCATCAAACAAACCGTCAATTTCACCGTAATCTTTTTTGGTCGTATAATCACGGCTTGATTTACTTGTGCTGCTTGCAAGAAAGACGCCCAAATCCGGGTGCAGCAATGAGTATAAGTTCTGAAGAGTTTTATTGCGCATTATTTTTTTTAGTATGTTGTATCCGGTATCATTTTTAACGAGACCGTCGCCATGCGCAATAAAATATTTTTTACCGTTCAATTCTCTTTCAATGCCATCTTGAAATAGTTCGACGCCAATTTCATCTTCAAAAAAATTACGATGCATAAAGTCGTGATTACCGATAATATAATTAACCTTAATGCCGGCTTGGGTCAAATCTTGCAGCGCGGTTAAAGTTCTAAAATATCCTTTTTGATATACGCGCCTATACTCAAACCAATAATCGAAAAGATCGCCAACGATAAATAATTCCTTGCAGTTATCGGCTGCAAAATTAAGCAGCTTAACAAGCTTTCTTTCTTTTTCAATCTCGATGGATTTTGCCTGAAGTCCGAGATGAATATCCGATATAAAAATGTAGTTATTAATCACTTTTAAATTTTATTAAACAAAATAAAGTTTGTCATTCTTAAAATAAAAACCAAAATATAAAACCAAGTATTATTCTTCAAATTCTGCCAGAAGTAAACTTTCAGGGTCAAGCTCAATTGATAAAGGGACATCCTCTAACCGGAATGTGAAAGTTTTTTTATGTGCGTCCACAAAGACTGTTTCGTTTACTTCGCCACCTTTTTTAAGTTTTATTTTTATATCAAGCGGGAAGTAAAAAGTATCGTATTCTGTTTGAACTTGATTCAAATTGACAGATAAACTATTACCATCACTTACTTCCCAATCATATTTGCATTTAATTATTCCAATTCCTTTATAAATCCACTGCTCGAAAAATTTATCTAAATTTCTGCCGCTAACTTTTTCGCAAATATATTTAAAATCTTGAGTGGATGAATTTGAGTATTTATAAATTTCAAAATACTCATGCAATATATTAAAGAATACCGAATCACTAGTTAAGTTTCTAAGCATATGTAGTACCCACGCGCCTTTATCATAAACGGTCCGGTTGAATAAATCGTTTGGATTATAAAGTGTCCCCGGGTATTTAGAATTGAATTTTGACAACATTGTTGATTTAAGGGCATCATTGCCGCTTAGAGCTTCATAATATAAAGCTTCGCTGTAACTTGCAAATCCTTCATTAAGCCAGATGTCTTCCCAAGTTTTTGGACCGACCGCATTCCCCCACCATTGATGAGCTAACTCGTGCACGTAAATATCTTCGAAGAAATTTCTTCCGCTTACAAAATTAGAACCAATTCCCGTTATTGTTTGATGTTCCATCGCGCCAAGCTGCCACAGAAATTCAGCCACGCCATATTTTTCTTTAATAAAAGGATATTCGCCAAACAATTTAGAAAATATCTCGATCATCTGCCGATGCCCGCTAAAATCGATCTTTGCTTCTTCTTTATGTTGAGGCAGACAGTAATAATCGAGTAGCATTGTATCTTTATTTGCGGTTATATAATGATCGGTAAAATTCAAATAGTCCGAAGAATAAATTGCAATTAAATAAGTTGAAATTGGATAAACTGTTTTCCACGAGTAGGTTTTTCTTTTCCCTTCTTCGCTTTTTATTCCAGCTAAAATACCGTTCGATATTGAAATTTTTTCATCGTCATTTGTTATATGAATATCGATTAAAGCTTTATCATCCGGCATATCATTACACGGAAACCATGTGGATGCAAAATTTGGTTCATTTAAAGTATAAATTAAACTCTTACCATTTATTTCTCCGAAAACAAAAGATGCTAAACCTGCCCTTTTCGGTGTACCTTCATATTCTACAACTATATTAAAAGAATCTACCGGATGTGCGGCTAACGGAATTTTTAATAAAGTACCTTCCAAAATAAAATTGGAAGGCTGACCATCTAAATAAAGGGAAGTAATTTTCATATTATCATAAAAATTCAAAAAGATTGTGTCAGCAGGCAAATTAGTAGTCCTTCCGGTAATTATGGTTTTGCCATTAATTATTCTTTTGTTTGGAAATAGCTCTATCGAAATATCGTAATGGAGTATATCTTGATTAAATTGCTTTTCAACAATATAACCACCCGGTTGCAAGAAATTAAATCCAATATTGAGTGAGCGTTTTATATCCCGATTTGTTTGTTCTGCGTAATTTAATCCGCTAACTATCGGGGAGTTGCCAATCTTCAAACCCAAAAGAAAAAAAATAGCAAAAAGTACAACGCTTATTATTGTAGTGCGTAATTTCATAATCGGCTCAAATCTTCACCTAACTTACATATTATAAATTCCAGCATATATTTCATTAATTTTTGAATAAATCTTTTTAAGTAATGTTAAAATAGTCATTTCTTAAATTGCCAAACAATTCATAATTGAATATATTAAAGGCGTTTATTTAATGAAAATGAGAAGCGGGCGAACAAGAATATTTTGTATAATGGTTGCGCTTTCTTTTCCGCTCAATTTTTTGTTTTATGAAAGTAGCTGCTGCATCAAGTTATCAATTTAGAAAGATGCACAATTAAAATACCTTAGCTTTATTAAGGATGTAATTAAGGAGCTTAATATGCCATTTCCGGGTTCTTCAATTTTACGCGATACAATTACAATGTTATTAGCAGGCGGACAGGGTGAACGGCTTAATCCATTAACAAAATTCCGCAGTAAGCCATCCGTGCCGTTTGGCGGAAAATACAGGATCATTGATTTTGCACTTTCCAACTGTCTTAATTCCGGGCTTCGCAGAATTTATGTTTTAACACAGTACAAATCGGATTCATTAAATCAGCACTTGTTTGAAGCGTGGAGTATTTTTAATCCCGAACTCGGTGAGTTTATATACTCCGTTCCGCCGCAGCGAAAAATAAATAACGATTGGTATATGGGCACATCAAATGCAATTTATCAAAATATGAATTTGTTTTCTTCAGAGAAAAAAGCAAAGTGGGTGCTCGTGTTAAGCGGTGATCATATTTACAAAATGGATTATATGAGAATGCTACAGCATCACGTAGACACAAAAACCGATTTATCAATTGCATGTATAGAAGTGCCTAAAGAAGAAGCTCATCGGTTTGGAATTGTTGGGATTGATGATAAATATAATGTTACTTCATTTGTTGAGAAACCGGAAAAACCCCCGGTAATACCCGACATGCCAAATTATTCATTCGTTAATATGGGTATTTATGTTTTTAATGCCGCTAAACTTCAAGAAATTTTTAAGGAGATGGACATTCGTAAAATTAAAGCTAACGATTTTGGTAAAGATGTTATTCCCTTTATGGTTGATTCAGGTATGTCCATTAAAGCCTACAAATTTTTTGACGAGAATAAAAAAGAGAGCCCTTACTGGAAAGATATAGGAACAATTGATAGTTATTTTGACGCCAGTATGAATTTGATAAGTGTTACTCCTGATTTTAATTTTTATGATTTCAATTGGCCTATGCGCGCTTACCAACATCAATTTCCGCCGGCAAAAACGGTCTCACACGAAGGAGAAAGGGTTGGGCGATGTTTAAATTCGTTAATATGCGATGGTTCTATCGTATCCGGTGGATTAGTAGAACGATCTCTTCTTGGACCCGGCGTAAAAGTAAACAGTTTTGCTTATGTAACCGATTCGATAATTATGGATAGGTGTAAGATTGGCAGGCATGCACGCATCCGCCGGGCAATTATAGATAAAAACGTAACCGTACCCGAAGGATATGAGATAGGATTTGACCTTGAGGGAGATAAAAAGAAGTTTACCGTAACCGAAAGTGGAATTGTTGTAATCTACAAAAACCAAATATTGCCCGAATAGGATTTGAAATTCTGTTTTATGTTTTGAGGGATTGATATGACTTTAGCGAAATTAATCTTTACTCAATTATTCTATTATTTATGGCATCGAACGAACAATTAGAAACTAAATTAAATAATTTACCTTCAAGTTCAGGTGTTTATCAATTTATAAATGATAATGGGAAAATTATTTATGTGGGAAAAGCAAAAAATTTACGAAACAGAGTGCGCAGTTATTTTTATA
>Ga0100387_10001799_pt1 | contig 18283 bp, 21 predicted proteins | sample CryGeymeta201511_FD_81547 | JGI IMG/M metagenome (GOLD analysis project Ga0100387, IMG submission 81547) | Groundwater microbial communities from Crystal Geyser aquifers in Utah, USA - Crystal Geyser metaG 2015-11 | ecosystem: Environmental > Aquatic > Deep subsurface > Groundwater | place... | reverse complement strand
CCTTGGCCTAATATATCTTCTTAAACCTAGCCATCAAAACTCCTCTCGGACTTCGCGAGAGGAGTTTTTCGTTTGTGTTGATGGCTGGATATTTTTATCAAAAAATGTGTAGCCACCAGCACGAATGGCGTGCTGGGTAGTTCTTTAAAAAAAAGGAGGTGAAAAAAAATGAAAACTTTCGGGGTTGAGCGAGAACGCTTTATCGTAAACGCTCAAGGCAAAATCGTCCCCGCGATCAGTGAATTGCTTCCACGCGTATATCAGATCGCCCGTGAACGAGGAATGCCAGAGAAGCAGTTCGGTTTCGAACTCTTTGCTGGACAGATCGAGGACAGGACGCCGCCGTGTCGTGACATGGCAGAGGTAAGGAAGGCACTCGTCGCCAACGACGAAGTGCTGCTCAAAGCAGCCTCCGAACTCGATCTGGCATTCGACCATTCAGAGTTCGCAGAGGAAGAACGGGTTGTCGCATTCGAGGTCAATCCGTTTGACAAACGCCACCAGAAAATCTGGGCATCAATTCCGCACGAAAGGCGTGTAGCCGCATCAGTGGTAGCCGCTGTCCATGTCCATATTTCGGTAAGCGATGAGGAAGCGGTACAAATCCTCAATCTCTGCCGGAAAGATATCGTTGATCGCCTCATTTTTCTTGGCGACCACTCCGGCTCCAAGAGAATCAACGCGTACCGGACTATGGCGGAAACTGATGGCATTCCTCCTGTGTTCTCCGACTTTTCGGGGGTGATGATCTACATCACTTCAAAAGGAGGAGAAAAGAACGTTTGGGATCTCATCCGGTTCAAACCGTCCACGGGTACGGTCGAGTTTCGGATGTTCGGCGCAACGCCAAGTATCACGGAGATTATCGGATACATTGATGCTTGTCGTGGCGTATCCGAGATCTAAGTCGATAGAGGGGGTTGTCGGCAACGACAACCCCTATTTTTAACAAGTAGTCATAAACGGTAAAATATAAACATGAAGATCATACTTAACATTTTAACTCATGGCGACGAAAGAATCGGGTTAAAAGTCGTGAGAGAAATAAAAAAATTGAATATTGATAAAGATACCCTTGTTGCACAGATTGCCAATAGGAGAGCTTTTGAATTACGAAAAAGATTTATTGATCAAGATTTAAACCGATCGTTTCCCGGCAAAAAAGAGGGCAATCACGAGGAGAAGCTCGCTTACAAGATTTCGCCAATTGTAAAATCAGCGGATATTGTAATTGACATCCATTCCACAAAAAGCGAATTAAAGGATGCCGTTATCGTTACGAAGCTCGATATAAATACAAGAAAATGCATCGAAGCAATGCGACCCAAGTATGTGCTGATTATGAACGCAACAAGAGATACCGCTTTAATTTCCCAAGCGAAAATTGGCCTCGCTTTTGAATATGGGAAAGACAATAATTCAATCGCGCTTAAAAAGATCGTAACGGATATTAAAAAATTATTTTGTTACATTGGCCTCGTTGATATTAAACTACCCAAAAGCAAAACGGTCGCAAAGTATTTTGATGTTGTTTCTGAAGTTGCCAAACCAAAAGGATATAAATTATTAAAGAAAATCAAAAATTACAAGATTATACATAAAGGCGAAGTATTTGCCACGAATGGTAAACATGAGCTTATAGCGGAAGAAAATTTTTATCCGATACTTTTTGGAGAAAAGAACTACAAAACCATTTTTGGATTTAGGGGCAAAAAAATATTCTAAATCTTCGCCAAGCAGTTTGAAGCGAGCGGACAAAAAGTGGAGGGGGTGGGGGGGAGGAAACTTTTTGCCCGCGAGCGAAATAAAACAGAGGCCGTTCCCGCCGTCTGTTCGTTCAGAGCAGAGCCAAGCAAAATACTCTTTTCTTTTTAGAAGAATTTTTTGGTGGCGCGCGCAAATCAGAAATCGTAAAGAGTATTTTGCTTGGCGGCGAGCGTTAGCGAGCAGTGGCGGGGCGGCTTCCTTTGTTCAGGAATTTTTGATAAAGTAGGTTCGAGCGCAGTCATATAGATACTCAGCAAAAAATATGCCGGAGTAACTCAGCGGTAGAGTAGCTGTTTCGTAAATAGCAAGTCGCGAGTTCAAATCTCGCCTCCGGCTCACCTTTAAGGCGCCGATAAGCGCTAATATTAAGCTGATTTCCGCAGATATGCGTAGCGGATAATCCGAAAGGAGCTTGGCTCCCTTTTATTTGCTTAGAAAATTGACATTGATATGGTTGTGCGGTATTATTTCTGTATGTAAATCTACGCTACCCTACGCGCTCTTTTAAATTTTAAACGGCCTTAATATTCGGAATGTCCGGAATGGTCAGAATAAATTAAAAAGAGAAAGATGAAGGTAAAAATATAAAAATTAAAAATATAAAATATAAAAATAAAAATCTAAAAAAATGAACGCACGGGTAATGATTGCAAGAAGGAGAAAAAGAATTAAAGGAAAAACAGAAACAGGAGGGGGTTGCGGATGGACAGGGCTTCTTAAAAAAGATTCAAACAGACGTCATCTTCGTGCCCGAACAAACCCCTTGGAGAACCATTCTTTTATCGGTTCTTCTTTTTTTGCTTTAAGTTTTGCGGAAAAAATGATAAGCTGTATTTATATTAAGGTATGGAAAATTTGAAAGAAAAACAAGAGAAACAGGAAGAGCTGCAAAAAAGAATCCTCGCGCTTGAGGACTGTCTTTGACGTTGAGAAAAAGAAAAACATGATAATTGAGATGGAAAAAGAAACCCTGTCTCCTAATTTTTGGGAGAGAAGGGAGGACGCAGTCAGGATCAGTCAGGAATTATCCCAGTTGAAAGAGGATGTGGCGGAAATGAATTGCCTGAAAGAGGATTTTGAGATAATAAGGGACTTAGGCGAAGAATTAGAGCTGGAAAAATTGGAAAAGAGAATAAAAGAAAAAGAAAAAATGCTTTTTCTTTCCGGAAAGTATGACAAGGGCAACGCCTTCCTAACTATTTATTCCGGGGCAGGCGGACAGGATGCGCAGGATTGGGTGGCTATTCTGTTGAGAATGTATGAAAAATATTGTTCCCGCAAGAATTTTAAAGTAAAGATTTTGGATCAGGCCTTCGGAGAAGGAGGCGGGCCGGAAGGAAGAATTGGAGTAAAGCAAGTTTCTTTAGAAATTATCGGTCCATACGCCTACGGTCTTTTAAGAGGAGAAATGGGAGTTCATAGGTTGGTCAGGATTTCTCCTTTTTCTTCTAAATCTTTAAGGCACACCTCATTTACTTTAGTGGAGGTTTTGCCCGAAGTGAAGGAAGCGGGAGATATGATTGTTCCTCCGGATGATTTGAGAGTTGATCTTTATCGTTCTTCAGGGCCGGGCGGGCAGAATGTCAATAAAAGAGAGACAGCAGTCAGAATAACTCATTTGCCGACAGGAATTGTTGTCGCCTGCCAATCAGAAAGGTTGCAGGGTTCAAACAAACAGAAAGCGCTGGAAATTCTTTATTCAAAACTTTATGAATTGAATAAAGATAACAAAAAAAAGGAGATGTCTGAAATAAAGGGAGGAAGGATTTCAGCTGAATGGGGAAGCCAGATAAGATCTTATGTCGTTCATCCTTATAAAATGGTAAAAGATTTAAGGACGGATGTTGAGACTTCCGATGTGGATAAAATTTTAGACGGGGGACTTGATGATTTCATTGAAGCGGAACTTAAATTACCTGCCCGCAATGCTGAATATAGCGATGCAGGCGGGAAAAGCTAAAAATGATAACATTTGAATCAGTAACAAAAGTTTATTCTTCTAAAAAATGCAAGGAGCCGATGAAGGCTTTGGACAATGTTTCTTTTGAGATAAAACCTAAGGAATTTGTTTCCATCGTCGGCAGGTCGGGTTCAGGGAAGACAACTTTATTGAAAATTATTCTGGCCGAGGAGAAGCCGACAGAGGGGGCGGTTTTTTTTGAAGGTTGCAATATCCATAAGCTGAAAATGAAAGGCCTTCCTTTCTATAGGAGAAAGATAGGCGCTATTTTTCAGGATTACAAGCTCCTTTGTTCTAAAACGGTTTATGAAAATATCGCTTTCGTGATGCAGGTTACCGGAGCCGGCGACGTGGAAATAAAAAAAGACGTTCCTAAGGTTTTGGAAATAGTCGGCTTAGCGGAAAAGTCCAACAACTATCCGGCTGAACTTTCCGGAGGAGAGAAGCAAAGAGTGGCCATTGCCAGAGCCTTGATTCATCGTCCGGAGGTAATTCTGGCCGATGAGCCGACCGGCAATTTAGACCCTTACAATGTCTTGGAAATTATCAATCTTTTAGTTAAGATTCAGGAGATGGGTACGACCGTTATTTTAGCCTCTCATAATAAAGATGTAGTTAATTCCATCGGGAAAAGGGTTATTACTTTAGAAAAAGGAAAAATAATAAGAGACGAAGAAAACGGAAGATTCATTCTATAATTTTTTTAATTTTTTAAATTTTTATGTTTGTTGCGATTAAGAGGGCTTTAAAAACAGGGTGGAAAAGTTTTTGTTGGAACATCGGCTCAACCATAGCCACTATTTTTGTTTTGACGATAACTCTTCTTATTTTCAGCTCTATATTTCTGATGAAAGATGTGAGCGATTTTATGATTTCAAAAGTTCAGGAAAAAGTTGATGTCTCTGTTTATTTTTTGGAAACAGCGGATGATAAAAGTATTTCAAAGTTCAAGGAAGAAGTTTTGAAAATAAAAGAGATAAAAGAGATAAATTATGTTTCCAAGGAGCAGGTTCTGGCTGATTTTGAGGAGAGGCATAAAGGCGACCCTATTCTGATGAGCGCTTTGGAGGAAGTGGGAGGCAATCCTTTCTCTTCAGTCCTGAATATCAAGGCTGAAGAAATGGACCAGTATGAATCAATAAAAAATTCTTTGGAGAAAATTCCTTCCGAAGCCGTTGTTAAAAAAATAGATTATTTCCAGAGGAAGCCGATGATTGAAAGGATTGTCAATTTGACTAAGGCGGCAAGCAACGTCGGCATCAGTCTTTCAGTTGCTTTGGCGCTGATATCGGTTTTAGTGACCTTCAGCACAATCAGGCTGGCGATCTATAACAATAGAGAGGAAATAAAGATACAAAGATTAGTCGGCGCTTCCAATTGGTTTGTCAGGGGTTCTTTCTTGGCCGAAGGAGCTCTCTGCGGTTTCTTGGCGGCCGTCATTTGTTTATCCATAGTTGCTTTGCTTTCGTGGCTTCTTTCGCCTAAGATTGAATATTTCTTTTCCGGTTTGAATATTTATGAATTTTTTTGTCAAAAAATATGTTCATTGGCTTTAATTCAAATTTCCATCGGAGTAGGATTAGGGATAATTTCAGCTTTTATCGCCACCAGGAAACATTTAAAAATATGAAAATAAAATAATAAAATATGACTAAATATCTGACCAAAGAGGGTTTGGAAAAATTAAAAAAGGAATTGGATTATCTGAAAAACATTAAAAGAAAAGAAGTGTCCGCGGCCATTAAATATGCCGCTGATTTTGGCGACTTAAAAGAGAACGCCGCTTATGACGAAGCTAAAGACGCTCAAGGATTTGTGGAGGGCAAAATTTTGGAACTGGAGAGAGCCGTCGCCCAAGCCCATGTTATTGAAGCGATAAATAACGGCAAAATTCAAATAGGCTCAATTGTTTCAATCCGTTCTGGAGAAAGAGAAGATAGATTTCATATTGTCGGCCAGGAAGAATCGGATATTATGCAGGGGAAAATTTCGTATCAATCTCCTCTGGGGTCAGCTCTTATGGGCAAGACTGAAGGAGAAAAGGTTATCATTAAAATTGCGGAAAACAAGACTGAATATAAAATAATTAAAGTTGAATAATTTTTCAGGAAAATATTTATCCGCTTCTGATTGTCTTAGGGCTGGTCGCCGGAATAATATCAGCTCTTTTCGGCATAGGAGAGGGACTGATAATTGTTCCGGGTTTAAGCCTTTTTTTCGGCTTTTCAATGCAGGAAGCCATAGCTACTTCTTTGGCTGTGATATTTCCAACGACATTAGCCGGGGCGCTGTTTCATCATAAATTTAATAATATAGAAATGGATGTTGTGAAGAATTTGATTCCCGCGGCTTTAGCCGGAGCTTTTTTCGGCGCGCTTTGCGTCAATATCATCCCTTCTCTTTTCGTAGAAAAGATTTTCGGAATTTTCATGATTCTTTATTCAATTAAAACCTTTTTAAGAAAAAATTAATGTCAATTTTGACCAAAAAGATAAGCTGGCCAATTGTAATTTTAATCTCCCTTTTCTTGAGCGCCCTCCTTCTCTTTTTAGAAGTCCATTTTATTTAAAAAATGAAAAATTAGAAAAACTATGGAACCGTTGGCGTCTAAAATAAGGCCGAAAAATTTAAGCGAATTTGTCGGCCAAAAACATCTGACAGGAGAGGGAAAGCCCCTCAATGTTGCTATTAAAAACAAGCACCTGTTTTCTTTTATTCTTTGGGGCCCGCCGGGAGTGGGAAAAACAACTTTGGCGAAAATATACGCTAACGCTTTAGACGCCTGCCTTTACGAACTTTCTGCCGTTTCAGCCGGAAAAGCTGATATAAGAAAAATAATCAGCGAAGATACAGGAGATAAGCCGAAGATATTATTTCTTGATGAAATCCATCGTTTTAATAAAGCCCAGCAAGATTTTCTTTTACCTTTCGTTGAAACGGGAAAAATTACTTTAGTTGGCGCGACTACGGAGAATCCGAGTTTTGAAGTTATCTCCGCCTTGCTTTCCCGTTGCCGGGTTTTTGTTTTAAACGAACTTTCAAAAGAGGAAATGGCAGGAATAATTAAAATGACCGGTTTTAAGCTTAATAAGGAAGCTGAAGAATGGTTGATAGCTATGGCTAATGGCGACGCTCGGCAGGCGATTACGATGCTGGAAAATGCCTCTGAATTATATGGGAAGATTACAAAGGAAACGTTGAAAGACACTCTTCAGTCAAAATTTTTACGTTACGACAAACAGGGAGAAGAACATCATAATACCATCAGCGCTTTTATTAAAAGCATGAGGGCCGGACAGCCTGATGCCGCCTTGTATTATCTGGCCAGAATGATAACTTCCGGCGAAGACCCTAAATTTATCGCCAGAAGAATGGTTATTTTTGCCAGTGAAGATATCGGCTTGGTTCAGCCGACGGCTTTAGTGGTGGCCAATGCGGTTTTTCGGGCAGTGGAAATAATCGGCCTGCCGGAATGCGGAATAAATTTAGCCACAGGGGTTGTTTATTTGTCCACCTGTAAAAAAGACAGAAGCGCTTACGACGCTTATCTTTTGGCGATGGAAGATGCGGAGGCCTACGGGAATCTTCCGGTTCCTTTGAAGATAAGAAATGCTCCGACAAAGCTGATGAAGAATTTGGATTATGGCAAGGGTTATGAGCCGTATTCAAAAGAAGATTTCTTGCCCGACGAGATCAAAGGCAAAAAATATTTCCTCCCTAAGGCTTGACGAGACTTTATCTTTTTGCTGAAATAGAGTTATACGGAGATTCAATACCTCGGACATTCATCATTTCTAATAGGTGATTTATTGATAGACCCTTTCTCGGAAGGAGAATTTTACTTTAAAGATGAACAGGAGGATGCAAAATGTAAAATTATCTGCATTTCTCATGACACTCATTTGGAAGAGGTTTTTGAATTGGCGAGGATCAATGACGCTGTAATTGTGGCCGTAGAACAGATCGCTAAAATAGCTTTAACTAATGGATTAAAATCAGAAGAAATGAATATAGGGGGATGGATAAGAATAAGAAATTGGAAAATAAAAATGGTGGAGGCTGTTCATTCTTCAGGGACAGGGCATTCAGTCGGATTTATACTGGAGGATATGGATTCAAACACAAAGATTTATCATTCCGGCAATACCGGTTTGTTTGGGGATATGAAATTAATCGGAGAAGAGGATATTGATATCGCTATGCTTCCGATAGGAGACAGATATACGATGGGGATAAAAGACGCTTTAAGGGCAGTCGATTTTATTAAGCCGAAAGTTGTGGTTCCTATGCATTACAATACATTTCCCGCTATCGGAGCTGACCCGGAAGGTTTTGCTAAAATGTGCCACGCTAAAGTTGAGATTTTTAACATCGGAGAAATAAAAAATTATAGCGTAGGTAAAAAATCGTTCGTCCCTTTTACAGGAAAAGACAACCTCGCCTAAAAATATTAAAATAGCGTTTGAGAACAACGGAGGAGAACAACGGAGGACCGGCCTCCGTTGTAAAATTATCTCAAATATACTAATATTGTAAATATGGCAAACATCTATCTTCAAAAGCAATTAGAATACTTTAAGGCGCATCAAAAAGAACTCGTAGAAAAATACGAAGGGAAATTTCTTGTCATCAATGGCCAGAAAGTCCATGGCGTTTATGATACAGAAATAGAAGCATATGCTGACGCTAAAAAGAAATTTGAATTAGGCGATTTTTTAATCCAACAATGTCTATCCGGTCAAGAAAGCTATACCCAAACCTTTCATTCTCGGGTTGCGCTTTCTTGATTTCATGCAGCATCATGCATTTACCATCCGACATAACGGACAAGTAAGAGTATTGTTTACTAAAGTGAATGTGTCTTTGCCGATTACCCCAGAAGAAGCGCAAACACAAAAAGTTGAACTCAAAGAGTATATTGCGATTTGGGATACAGGGGCAACGCACTCTGCTATAACGAAAAAGGTTGTAGATGATTTAAAATTGCAACCTACGGGAATGCGGGAGACGAGGCACGCTGGAGGAAAATCTTCGAATAATACATATCTCGTTAATATCGCATTACCTAATAATGTGATGGTACATCATGTGCGAGTGACAGAAATCCAGCTTATTCCAGATGATAATGTATCGGATGATGAGCAACCCCAGCTTTTGATAGGAATGGATATAATTGGACTTGGTGATTTTGCTGTTACTAATGTTAACAGCAGAACTACTTTTTCATTCAGGATTCCAGCGGTTGAGGAGATAGATTTTATACCGGATGCTCAAGAGAATAATGTGATGGAAAGCGACAATAGGCAAGAGTGGCGCGCTTTTCAAGCGAATAAAAGGAAAGGGCTGATTTAAAAAGTTATTACTGCCAAAATTTTTATATTAGAAGCTTTGGAAAATAAGCTTCCTTTTTTTGTTTAAAATCCGTTAGTTGATTTTGGCGATGGCCAGGGAGTTATTAATCTCTATTCTTTTCCAGTTGCCTCCGTGAATTATCAGAACATTCTCTCCGACTTTAACCAATCCTTGTTTTTTTAATTCATTTAGGATGGGGAGCGGGCTTCTGAAAGCTCCTGTTGGAAATTTTACAAAAAAACTTGTTACTCCATACAGCAAAGCTGAAAACTCGGCGGTTTTTTTATTGTTGGTTATGGCAATCACCGGTATGTTTGGCCTTAAGCTGGATAGGGCTCTGACTGAATACCCGGTGGAAGTGAAAACAAGAGCTTTCGTTATATTGAAGTCTTTATGATTTTCAATTATTTCCATGCCTGCTTCAGAAATCAATTCCACAAAGCTGTTGGGCTTAGGAGCTAATCTTAAAGAGGGGCATTCTTTTTCATTGAAATCCAATATTCGGGACATTGTCTCAATTGTCTTGATCGGATATTTTCCGGCGGCGGTTTCTTCGGAAAGCATTACTGCGTCGGTGCCGTTGAAAACAGCATTGGCGACATCCGTCGCCTCCGCTCTTGACGGGCTGGGATTATCAATCATTGACATAAGCATTTGGGTGGCGACGATAACCGGTTTTCTTTTTTCCCGGCATTTGGAAATGATGGATTTTTGCCAGTAAGCGATTTGCTCAATTGGTATCTCAACTCCGAGGTCTCCTCTGGCTATCATTATTGCGTCAGCCGATTCAATGATTTCTTCTATATTGTCCAGAGCTTCTTTATTTTCTATTTTAGCGACGATTTGAGCTGTTATTTTTCTTTTCTTCATTTCCTTCCTTAGGAATTCAACGTCCTCCTTTGTTCTGCAGAAAGAAAGGGCGATAAAGTCAATTTTAACTCTGGCCGCCATATCCAGTTTTTTCAGGTCGTCGTTGATAAGGGAAGGCAAGCCTGTCTTTTTCCCGGGGAAATTGACGCCTTTCCTGTTTTTTATAATTCCGTCTCCGAGGGCTCGGGCGTATAAAAATCCGTTTTTCTTTTCAATCACTTCAAATTCAAAAAACCCATTATCTATTGAGAAAAGGTCTTTCGGTTTCAGCATTTTTAAAATATTGGAGTGGGGAATGACTATTTTTATTTCCGGAGAGGAAAAAGATTTCCCGAAAATTAAGGACTCGTTTTTTTTGAAAATTACATCCTCTTTGTTTTTTGTGAAAATTCTGACTTAAGGTCCCTGGAGGTCTATCATGATGCCGACAGGGATTTCCAGAGAATCTGATATCTCTTGGACTATTTTTATTTTTTCATTATGCCATTCAACGGTAGAATGTTTCATATTGAAGCGAAAAACATTCACGCCGGCTTTTATAAGAGCGGCTATGTCTTTAGGGCTTTCCGAAACTGGCCCTATTGTAGCAATAATTTTCGTCTTTTTCATAGATATTTGTTTAGGATTATACTAGGATTATAATAGGATTATACAAGGATATATTATAGCATCATTCAGGAGATTGACGAACAAAATATGTCCGGGAAGGACGCCCTGCAGGCGCGCCCTGCAGATTTGTCTATGAAATCAGCGGATTTGACTGGGGATGTTTGAAAGTGTAAAATGAAAATATCAGATTAAATTTACTTCTATGGCGCTGAAGAAGAAAAAAACGAAAAAAATAAATAAAAAAACAAAACCAATCTTCGCTAAGGCGATGACCAAGAAAAGGCCCGCCCTTATTAAGGTTGCAGAGGCGCAGCCGATTGACGAGAAAGGAGATTTTCTGAAGAAGGTCAAAATAAGGATAATCGGCATCGGCGGAGGCGGAGGGACAATTGTTTCAGAAATTGTTCCTAAGGTTGAAAAGGTGAGTTTTGTTATTGCCAATACCGATCGCCAGGCGCTGAAAGTGGCCAGTAATAAAGCTATTCATTTCCAATTCGGAGAGAGTTTAACAAGGGGTTTGGGGACAGGCATGAACGCCGGACTAGGAGAGGAAGTGGCTCTGCAGGAAAAGGATAAAATAGAAAAATTATTGCAGGGACAGGATTTGTGCATAATTATTTCTTGTTTGGGCGGAGGCGCCGGTTCAGGCGCAGCTTCTGTCTTTGCCCAAATTTCTAAAAATTTAGGGAACTTAACTTACGGAATATTTACTTTGCCTTTTAAATTTGAAGGAGAGAGAAAAATGGAAATTGCCAAAGAAGCCTTGAAGAAAATAAAACCGAAATTGAACGCCATTTCAATTATTCCTAACGAAAGAATTTTCCAAATTATTGACAGAAACACTCCCTTAAAGTCAGCTTTATCGGCAATAAATAAAAAATTAGCCGATAACTTGGAAGATCTCGTGGAAATTATTTATGAACCGGGGCTTATTAATATTGATTTTGCCGATTTGAGAACTGCTTTAAGCGGAGATAGGGGAAAGTTGACTTATTTGAATACAATTAAGATTAAAAGAAGCGAGAACGCTGTTCAGGAGGCGATTGAGAAAGTTTTAAATTCTCCGCTCTATTCCTACGGAATTAAAGGGGCTAAGGGAGTTTTGCTTAATATCGCCGGAGAAGATAATTTAAGCATAGAAGAGGTTAATCAAATTTCAGAAACAGTTTCCTGTCTTTTGAATAAAGATGCGAAAATTGTTTTCGGGATTTCTCAAGGGAAAAAATATGCTGACGCTATAAAAACAACTTTGCTTGCCGTCGGTTGCGGGGCAAAAATTTTCTCTGAAGAAAAGGAGGCTAAGAATGACAATGAGGAGGGAAAACCGAAGAAAATACAGAAAATAAAAAAAGGAAAAATTAAAAGAAAAATTAAAACAGAAAAAGCAAAAGTTCCCAGAAAAAAGAATATTTCTAAGAAAAAAAAGAAGAGAGTTTCTCAAGAGAAAGCTACGGATAAAAAAGAAGAAAAAACAGAAGGTATTCAAAATCCGGTTGAGGTAAGCGAGGAGGGGAAATACCCGCCCGTTCAGGAATCAAAGCCTATGGAGATCAGCAGGAAAAATGCTCTTCAAATGAGAAAAGATGCTGAAGATGAAGAAAAAGAAATGATAGAAAAGGAAGAATTTTGGGAAACGCCGGCTTTTTTAAGAAGTAAAAACATCAAATAATTTTAAACATATGGAAGAAGAAATAAAAGAAATATTAAAGGGAATTTATAAAGAAAGGCCAAAAGGGACATATTTTAGAAAATATGATTTTGGTATGGTTTTAGTTATCGGCGGAGGTAATTTTTATTCAGGGTCGCCGGCTTTATCGGCTATGGCAGCTTTGGAAACCGGAGCGGATATGACCAGGATCATTGCTCCAAAGAGAGCGGCTGATATTATCGCCGGTTTCTCGCCTGACTTGGCCGCTTACCCCTTGAAAGGGGATTATATTTCCAAATGCCATTTGACTGACTTGATTTCAATGACTGAATCAGCCAAGGCTGTGTCAAGAGGAAACTTGTCAGTGGTCATCGGCGGAGGCATGGGCAGATCGCCGGAAACACAGGAAACAATCCTTGAATACATTTCAAAAGTTGACGTTCCGATGGTTATTGATGCTGACGCCATTTACGCCCTGAACAGCAAGCCGGAAGGAGTTAAATTAATAGCTGGAAAAGATTTTTTGATCACGCCTCATAAGTACGAGTTTTTTGTATTAACAGGAAAAGATATTGAAGGTATTTCCCACGCCGATAAAGTGGAAGTTGTCAGGGAAGAAGCCGGTCGTCTCAAAACCAACATACTTCTCAAGGAAAGTCCGGATATAATTTCCAACGGGAAAGATGTTCTTTTGAATAAAGTCGGCAGTCCCTATATGAGCGTTGGCGGAACAGGAGATTCTTTAGCCGGAATTTGTGGCGCTTTGATGGCTAGAAGAATAAATCCTTTCAAGGCTGCTCAAATTGCTACTTATATCAATGGCCGAGCCGGAGAAATCGCAGCTGAACGCAGAAAAGACAGCTTGAAAGCGACTGACGTCATATCCACCATCAACCAAGCCATCTTCTCGTAATTTTCAATTTTTAATTTTCAATGAATTTTCAATTTTCCAATTTTCAAAAAATAATATCAATGCCAATTGGGATTTTGATTTTTTTAGGGATTTTTTTAATGACGAATTGTGTTTATGCGGGCATGGATCATGGCTTGACGTGCCGGATATTAATTCCATAGAATAACCAAAAATCCTCGATCAAATAATTTCCGATTTTAAGTTTTTGAAGTAAAAATTGAATTTTGGTGAAAAATTTGATAATATTAAAATATGAATCGAATCGCATATAATAAGAAAATACTTGGTGGCAAACCTATTATTAAGGGAACAAGGATTTCCATTGAATTTATATTGGAACTTTTAGCATCGGGAATGGAACCGGAGCAAATTATAAAAGAATATCCTTCCCTTAAAAAGCAAGATATTTTAGCTGTTCTTGAGTATGCAGCCATAACCGTAAAAAGAGAAGAGTTTATCTTCGCTTAATTTATGGGTATTATGAAATTTTTAGCTGATGAAAATATAGCGCCTCGCGTAGTTTTAGTTTTAAGGGAAAACGGGTTTAATGTAACGAGTATTTGCGAAGAGAAATTTTCCGGCGCTTCAGATGAAAAAATTCTTAAATTAGCTCAAAAACAAAAGAGGATTATTCTAACCCACGATAAAGATTTCGGCGATTTAATCCACCAACCATTTCAGCCTCCTTGCGGGGTAATCTTATTAAGATTGAGAAATCAATCGCCGGACAGCGTTATAAATCATTTAATTCCTTTTTTAGGGAAAATTGGTCTGGAAAAAATTAAAAACAGGCTAGTTATCCTATGTGAAGGAAAGATAAGAATAATCTAAAACAACATGAGGCCAGATGCTTTCTACGTTTAAATTTATTAAAAATTAAAAATTAAAAATTAAAAATTTTACGAATATGTACGATATTATAATTATTGGGGGAGGGCCGGCGGGAATAAACGCCGGAATATACGCAGCCAGATACAGATTAAAAACGCTTTTGATAACGGAAAATTTCGGCGGACAGATAGTCTGGAAATCAGTTGATATAGAAAATTATCTCGGTTTTGGAAAAATTTCCAGTCCGGATTTAATTAAGAAATTCAGAGAACATCTGAAGAATTTTGAAGTAGAAATTATGGAAGGCGATTCAGTAATAGGTGTTTCTAAGGGGGAAGCAGGGTTCCTTGTTAAAACGAAGAGCGGAAAGGATTTTGAAGGGAAAACAGCTATCGTCGCTTCAGGGGCAAGTCCTCGTCATTTGAATGTCGCCGGAGAAAAAGAATTTATCGGCAGAGGCGTGAGTTATTGCGCTACTTGCGATGCTGCTATGTTCAAAAATAAATCTGTTGCCGTAATCGGCGGAGGCAATGCCGGATTTGAAGCGGCTTTAGCTTTAAGCAAGTGGGCTGACAAAATCTATATTTTGGAATTCGCTCCGACAATGCCGGCTGATGAAGCCAATAAATCAATGGCTGCTGAAACCGGGAAAATAGAGTTGATTGCCGGCGTCGCCTTGAAAGAAATTAAAGGAGCTCAATTTGTAAGTTCCATAAATTACGAAGACAGGGTTTCCAAGGAAATTAAAAGCCTTAACGTAGAAGGAGTTTTTATTGAAATAGGGCATCAGCCGGCTAATGTTTTTGTTAAGGACTTGGTTGAATTCAATGAAAAAAGCGAGATAAAAGTTGACGATAATTTTATGTCTAAAACGCCGGGTTTTTTTGCCGCCGGGGACGTTAACAATACAAAATACAAGCAGATTATAGTCGCCGCCAGCGAGGGCGCTCAGGCGGCCTTATCGGCCTACGAATACCTCAGAACATATGGAAAATAATAAAATTAAATCAATAAGGGCGAGAGAAATTTTGGATTCAAGGGGAAATCCGACAGTTGAAGTTGAATTGAAAACCAAGCTCGGCTGTTTTTACGCTTCGGTTCCGTCGGGCGCGTCAACAGGGGAATGCGAGGCAGTTGAATTAAGGGACGGCGGAGAAAGATATGGCGGGAAAGGAGTTTTGAAAGCTCTAAAAAACATCAACGAAATTATTGCCCCTAAACTTAAAGGGAAAAGCGTTTTAGAACAGAAAAAAATAGATGATATAATGATTAAGCTGGATGGCACGGAGAATAAATCAAAATTAGGCGCTAATGCTATTTTGCCGGTTTCAATGGCGGTTTGCCGAGCCGGCGCTGCCACAAGCAACATTCCCCTGTATAAATATATCAACAAAATTCAAAATTCAAAATTCAAAATTCAAAATTTCAGAGCGCCTTCTCCTTGTTTTAATATCATTAATGGAGGAGCGCATTCCAGCAGCAATCTGGATATTCAGGAATTTATGATCATTCCTCAGGGGAATAATTTTGCGGAAAATCTTCAAATTTCAACGGAAATTTATCATAATTTGGAATCTATTTTTGAGAAAAAATTTGGCGCCGGGTCCGTGAGTCTGGGAGACGAGGGAGGGTTCAGTTCAATGACCCTTGGCGTTGAAGATGCTCTGGATATTATAATGAAGGCTGTAAATCACAAGAAATACGGAGAAAAAATAAAATTGGGCCTGGATTGCGCCGCCAATCATTTTAAAAAGAAAAATTCCAGCCAATACTTTTTGGAAAATAGAGAGCTTTCATCAGAAAGTTTAATGAATTTTTATCAGGATCTTGTTGATGAATATCCGATTATATTTTTGGAAGATCCATTTGCCGAAAAAGACTTTAACGGTTTCAAGGAAATTCAGCGGCTATTGAGAGAAAAAATATTGATTATCGGCGATGATTTGATATGCACTAATCCTAAAATGATCAGAAAAGCGAAAGAAGAGAATTTATGCAATGGGATGATTGTAAAAATGAATCAAATAGGAACAATTTCAGAAACATTAGAGGCAGCGGCCTTGGCTAAGTCGTTCAGCTGGAAACTCATCACTTCTCACCGGTCAGGCGACACCTGCGATGATTTTATCGCTGATTTAGCAGTGGGAATTGGTAGCGACTTTATAAAATCCGGCGCTCCGGCCCGCGGTGAACGCGTGGCAAAATACAATCGCTTGTTGAAAATCGAGCAAGAACTTAATTAGTTTTTTGTAAAATAAAATGACAATTATTGACGAAATTGTTATTGAAGTCATATTGTTGATGTCAGACGTCAATATAAAATTTTCATATAAATCATGCCCTACAGAAAAGAACAGCTTATCAATGAAGAGATTTATCATATTGTTATAAGGGGAATTGACGAAAACTTAATTTTTAAGAATATAGACGATTATTATCGCGGCATTTTTTCCATATACGAATTTAATACAATAAAACAGGTAACTATAAGGGAGCGTCGCAGTATTCGCGCTAAAATAAAAGCCGAAATGAAAACTAACAGAGACCCGATCTCTGTAACCGATTCGAGGGAAAAATTAGTGGAGATTTTATGTTTTTGCTTTATGCCAAACCACATGCATTTGCTTTTAAGGCAAATTAAAGACAATGGCATTAGTAAATTCATGGCCAAATTTGGTATTGGATACGGAGGATATTTTAATAGGAAATATAGCAGAAAGGGGTATGTTTTTCAGCAAAGATTTTTCGCTGTTCGTGTAAAAACCCAAAAACAATTTGAAACAGTTTTTGTTTATATCCATGCCAATCCAGTATCATTAATTGAGCCGAAATGGAAAGAAAAGGGAATCAAAAATCCAAGAAAGGTAATTAATTTTTTAGAAAATTATAAATGGTCAAGCTATCAAGACTATGTTGGTAAAAAGAATTTTCCTTCCGTTACGGATAGAGAATTTATGTCAAAGACCATGGGTGATGAGGAGGGATGTAGAGAAATTATTAAAAATTGGATAGAATATAAAGAAGAATAATTACAGAGATCGGGTCTCTGTAGGGTCTTTGTACGATGGGCGGAAATTAGAAATCGGAAATTAGAAATTAAAAGGTTTTTTTATGAAAATAATATTGATACTTATTGATGGTTTAGGAGATGAACCGATTCCCGCTTTGGGGAACAAGACTCCGCTTGAGGTGGCTGAAACGCCGAATTTGGATTTTATGGCAAAAAACGGCCGATGTGGTTTGGTTAAGACATTTAGATTTCCGGAAGAAAATGAGCCGACTTCAGAGGGAGCGCACATTGCTTTGTTTGGTTACGAAGATAACTTTCTCGGCAGGGGCGCTTACGAAGCAATGGGTATTGGGATTAAATTAAAAAAGACAGATGTTGCCTTAAGGGTGAATTTCGCTTTTGTTTTTCAGGAAGAAGAAAGCGGGCTAACTATCGTTGACCGAAGGGCCGGTCGGATAGAAAAAACCCAGCCACTGATTAAAGCTCTTTCCGGAATTAAAATTCAAGGGATAACATTCTTACTGAAAAAGGCCTTTGGACACAGGGCAGTTTTAGTAATGAGGGGAAAAGGTTTGTCGAAAAATATTTCCGACGGCGATTCTCATGCGGAAAATGGCCTTGTAAAAAATATTCTTCCCTTAGACGATTCGAAAGAGGCGAAATTTACAGCCGAGGTTTTGAATCAATTCCTTGCCCAGTCCCATCAGATTCTGGAAAATAGCGTTTTTAATAAAAAAAGGGAAAAGAACGGACTTTTGCCGGCCAATTTTCTTTTGATTAGAAGAGCCGGACAGATTGGGGACATTGTAAGTTTTAAGAATAAATATGGATTGAGGTCAGGTTTTGTCGCAGGAGGAGGACTTTATAAGGGCATGGCAAGGATTTTAGGAATGAAGGAAATAAAGGTTAAAGGCGCCACCGGATTTTATAATACCAATCTTAAAGGAAAAATTTCAGCCGTTAAGAAAAATATTAATAATTTTAATTTCATTTTTTGCCATATAAAAGCGGCTGATACTTTCGCTCACGACGGAGATTTTCAAGGAAAAAAAGATTTTATAGAAAAGATAGATAAAAATTTGAAACCGCTTTTGAATTTAAAGAATACTTTAATTGTTGTCACCGGAGATCATTCTACCTGTTCTTTAGAGAAAGATCATTGCTGTTTGCCTGTTCCAATTTTTGTTTATGGCGAAGAAAAAGATTTGATAAATAAGTTTTCAGAGAGAGATTGCTTGAAGGGGAGTCTGGGGACAATTAAGCAGGAAGATTTTATGCAAATTATTTTGAATTATGCTAAAATAAACAATAATAAACAATAAT
>Ga0100387_10001784_pt1 | contig 18360 bp, 19 predicted proteins | sample CryGeymeta201511_FD_81547 | JGI IMG/M metagenome (GOLD analysis project Ga0100387, IMG submission 81547) | Groundwater microbial communities from Crystal Geyser aquifers in Utah, USA - Crystal Geyser metaG 2015-11 | ecosystem: Environmental > Aquatic > Deep subsurface > Groundwater | place... | reverse complement strand
TGATTCAGGAAATGAAGCAGTCCTCTGATGGAGGTTGGCGTATTACTAAATATCCTATTAAAAATGGAGAAGATGTGGGGAAAGCAATATGGCTTTTTAGGAATACAACCCATAGTTTTATCAAGGAAAATTTCGAAAAAGGAAGTCAATTTTTTGGAGATAGAGGAGAACCACAGTTTTTCGTTCCTCGCAGCGGCTACCAACACCTCGCCCTGCGTGGAATGGGGCTGGAAAATCTGATATACGCTTTAGCCGATTTTCCGGAAAAGGTAGAAAGATTAATGCAGGCAATTGAGAATTCCTATGATGCCCTTTATGATGAAATAATCTCCTATGGAAAAGCAAAAATAATAAATTTTGGGGAGAATATCGATGGCAATATCGTTTCTCCGGCCTATTTTGAGAAATACTGTATCCCTTTTTATGAAAAGAGAGCAAAACAATTACAGAAAGCAGGCATTCATACCTATATCCATATTGACGGAAGTTTTAAGCCTTTACTCAAATACTTAAAAGATTTACCATTTGATGGTTTAGAAGCTCTTACTCCTTTTCCCCAGGGAGATGTAACCATAGAGGAGATGAAGGAGGCAATCGGAGAGAAGATATTGCTTGATGGGATTCCGGCGATTTTATTTCTTCCTAACTACCCGATGAAAGAACTTCAAGAATGTGTGGAAAAATTGATAAAATTATTTCATCCGCGTTTGATTCTGGGAGCATCCGATGAAGTTCCGCCTCCGGCTGATATAGAAAGGGTAAGAGATATTTCCCAATATTGCCAAAATTGGTATAAAAAGGAGCAAAAATGAAGCAGGAAGCAGTATTGAAAGGGGTCTTTTTGAAACAGAAAGAGTATGGAATAAATTGGCCTGGTGCATGTTATGACATAAACACTCACATTAAAGAATATTCAGAAAAACTTTCTAAAATGGCAGAAGAACTTAATGTTAGGATAGATTTGGAGAATCCCCTTTGTGATGAAAATGATGTAATAAAATTATCCGACAGTCTTAAAAAGCGACCTCTAGATGGTATTATAATTATAGCCTTAGGTCTGGAGACATGGGAATTGGCCAGAAGAATTGTTGAATTAGGAGTTCCTTCTGTAATCTTTACTCCCTATTTTTGCTTCACAAAGCACATCAAGGAACTATCCTATAAAAAGGGAGTCTGGCTTATTTCTTCTCTTGATTTTGATACGGTAAGATACGGGATAGAGATGATAAAAACCATTCAGCAACTTCGAAGTAGTCGAATTGTTGTGCTTCAGGGAGAAGAAACAACCCCAAAAGATACAGTAATCGCGAAATTGGGCACAAAAGTTCGGACAATAGGTAGTCAAAAATTCGTGGATGAATTTAATTCGGTTAGGGAAACCGAGGAGGTTTTAGCGATAGCCTCTGAATATATAAAAAATGCCAAAAAGGTCGTTGAGCCAACAAGAAAGGAGATTATAAATGCTACAAAAACTTATATTGCTTTGAAAAGGATACTTAAAGAGTTTGAGGGGGATGCTATCAGTATAGATTGTTTGGGGTTACTGCGCCAGCAGCTCATTCCTGTTACGCCTTGTATCGGTCTTTCAAGACTGAATGATGAGGGGATACCAGCGGGTTGCGAAGCAGATATTGACTCAATTCTCACCATGATTATTTTGCGCCATTTATTTAACAAGCCCGGCTTTATTGGTGACCCAACTGTAGATACGGTAAAAAATACCTGGATTAATTCACATTGTACTTCGGCTACGAAACTTGCTGGGATAGGGGAGAGTTCTGAACCTTTTCTTTTGAGAAGATTTGGACATCTGCCTTTAGGTGTTTCTCCTCAAGTTCTTTGGCGCGAGGGACAGGAAGTAACCTTAGTCAAATTTCAAGGACCTGATGAAATGGTGATTGGCTCAGGCAAAGTTATAGGAAATATTGATACTCCTCCTGCCGATATATGCGTAACATCTGTTGAGATAAAAGTAGATGGAGTGAAGGATGTCAGAGAGACAGAAAGAGAGATAAAAGCCCTTCACGTTTTGCTTATCTATGGTAACCACGTGAAAGATCTCAAGGCTTTTTGCCAATTAATAGGGATAAGGACTTCTTTGATTTAGGTAGACATCGGGGGGTTAGGTTTCCACAGTTGCTATAAGATTAACCTGAAGGACTAATTGCGATACATCCTTGATACTCTTGCTATAATATACTCGCCATTGTGTCGCAAGCGAAGAAAAGCAATGGTGGTCATATCAACTTCAAGGGAGAATTCCGACACAATTACGCGTATTTCCACTAAAGCCAGTGTAATCAGTAGGTGGCGGAATTTAACAAAATTGTTTCTAACCCACCCACAAGGTAGGATAGGTTAAATCTAAATGAGAGCTAATTTCTCTGAGAAGAATAGGGGCACGCAAAATTATATCAGAGCAATTGAGTTTCAAAGTCCAGAATGGATTCCTTGCGTAGTATCAATTATGTCGGCTACCTGGAGAAAATATGGAGAAAAAATAGAGGAGATAGTTCTTAACCACCCCAAACTCTTCCCTAATTATAAAAAGGGTGATTTTAAAAAGATGAAGTTAAATCGGGCTTACCAAAAAGGCAGATGGAAGGATGTCTGGGGCATAACCTGGGAGAACATTGAGGAGGGATTAGACTCTATTCCGGTTGAGGCAGAAGCGCCTTTGAGAAACTGGGAGGATTTAAAAAACTACTCCGTGCCAGACCCTCTTTTATTTGATTGGTTCGGGGAAAAGATTGATTGGAAGGAAAGAAGAAAAGGATTGGAAAATAGTAAAAAACAGGGAGATTTAGCAAGCGGTAGTTTGGTCCATGGATTTATGTATATGTGGCTTTATTATCTTCGTGGATTTAACAACTTTATGCTGGATATCGGTAGCCGTGAGCCTAAACTAAATCACTTAATTGAGATGGTTTTGGACTATAATCTAAAACTGGTGAATAAATGGATAGAAATTGGGGCTGAAGCAATTTATTTCGGGGATGACTTAGGAACCCAAAAATCCTTACCCATTTCTCCTGCAGATTGGCGCAAATATCTTAAACCCTGTTATCGCAAAATTTTTGGTGTCTGCCGGGATGCCGGAGTATATGTTTATCTACACAGCGATGGCCATATCTTGGAGATTATAGACGACCTTATTGAATGCGGGGTGAATATTATTAATCCTCAAATTCGAGCTAATGGTTTTGAAGAACTCGCAAAATTCAAGGGAAAAATCTGTATCCACCTGGATTTAGATCGACAACTCTTTCCTTTTGCCCGCCCGGAGGAAATTAAATCTCATATTCAGGAAGCAGTGAACAAACTTAACTCCCAAGAAGGAGGTCTGATGCTTCATGCCGAATGCGAACCGGATGTTCCTCTGGAGAATATTGAAGCGATTTGCCAAGTCCTTGAATGAATCTGCCCATGTAGCTCAGCTGGTAGAGCAGAGCATTCGTAATGCTAAGATCGCTGGTTCGAATCCAGCCATGGGCTCTGATCGACGAAGAAAATGGTCCAAAAGATAATTCTTGATACTGATATTGGTGATGATATTGATGATGCCTATGCGCTTGCTTTGGTGCTTGCCTCTCCTGAAGTTGAACTTTTAGGAATAACAACTGTCTTTGCCAATACGTGTGCGCGGGGAAGGCAGGCGCAGACATTACTCAAAATTGCTGGACGAGAGGAAATTCCGGTAGCAGCAGGATGCGGTGCCGTTATCTCCCCGCGCATCATCTATGGAGAGAAAAATCTTAATTATAAAAAACGACCGGTTCAATCAGCAACATTCTGGTATCTTAATAATGTAAGACCACACCAGTATGATAGTTGTCTACCAGAGGCAGAATTACCTGCACTCTATAAAGACCACGCCGTCAAATTTCTTATTGATACTCTTCTGGTTGGAGATGGTAAGATCATCCCGGTAACTATAGGGGCTATGACCAACCTGGCAATGGCCTTAATTATAGAACCAAAAATAGCATTAAAAATTCCCCGTATTGTCTCTATGGCCGGAGCATTTGACCGCCACTTATCCGAATGGAATATTCGCTGCGATCCGATTGCTGCTGCTGTTGTATTTAATAGCGGTATCCCAATGACCGTTGTCGGATTGGATGTAACCACAAAGTGTATATTTAACCAGGAACATCTGAATAGGTTAAAAGCATGCAATAGACCGATAGCCGAAAATCTCAGTAAGGCAACAAAACTTTGGTCAGGAAAATATCCGGTACTTCATGACCCCCTTGCCATAGCAACAATTTTTAAACCAGATTTAGTGGAAACTAAAAATGGTACGGTTTCTGTGGAGCTAAACGGCAATAAAACCTATGGTTTTACCATTTTCAAGGAAGCAGAAGAAGAGAAACCCGGTCCACATGATATTTGCGTTGCTGTAAAATCAAAGGAATTTCTTGAATTATGGCTGGGAAGAGTATTGCAGTTGTAAGATTGATTTTAACAGGGATTTGACAGGAGAAATCTATTTATAATACTATCTTTTCCAGAGGAGGGATAAAATGACCGATAGAGAAAAGTTTTTAAAGATCGCAAGATTTGAGCTAGGGGGAGAGGTCTTTCTGCCCTCTTGCTGGCAGTGGTTCTGGAATGGCACGCTGGAAAGATGGAGAGGAGAGGGACTTCCAGGGGATGTTCACATCCAGAACTATTTCGGATTCCAGAGAATGGAATATATTCCGATAAATATGAGTTTGATTCCGGCCTTTGATGTAGAAACTCTAAAAGAGGATGTTACCACTAAGGTTATCATTGATTCAGATGGAGCAAAGAAGAGAATATTTAAGGAGAACCGGGAACTCTCTATGGACCAATGGATAGAGTATCCGGTGAAGGATAGAAAAACCTGGCAGGAATATAAAAAGAGGCTTAATCCACATTCCCCTGCCCGCTATCCCCTCTGGTGGGAGAAAGAAAAGGAAAGGTATAAGGAAAGGGATTATCCATTAGGAATTAGTGTGGGAAGTTTCTTTGGTTGGCTCAGGAACTGGATCGGGATTGAGAATCTCAGTTATTTGTTAGTTGATGATCTATCATTAATTGAAGAAATTGAGGAATATCTTGAATATTTCATCATAGAAATTCTAAAAGGGGTTTTGAAGGACGTGAAGTGTGATTTTGCTCACTTCTGGGAGGATATGGCCTATAATAAAGGTTCTCTGGTCTCGATGGAATTTGTTAAAAAGTATATGATGCCCCATTATAAAAAGGTGACTGATTTATTACACAGCAATGGGATTAATGTGATTACTCTTGATTCCGATGGCAATGTCTGGGAATTGATTCCTTTTTGGTTAGAATGTGGAATAAATGGTATTATACCCAATGAGGTAGCCGCGGGGATGGATGTGGTGGCCATGAGAAAAAAGTTTGGAAAAAATCTTATTATAGAGGGTGGAATTAATAAGCAGGTCCTGAGTAAAGGGAAAAAAGAGATTGAAGAAGAAGTAAATAAGAAGGTTCCCTATCTTCTCCGTGAAGGGGGGTACTTCCCGGGAATTGACCACTCCGTGCCACCGGATGCTCCATTGGAGAATTACCTTTATTATCTGAAGTTAATCAGGGAAATAGGAAGTTAAAAAGCAACCACGAATTTATCGAATTATACGAATTAAAGAGTAAGTCATTCTGAGTGAAACGAAGAATCTCTCTTTTCATAGAAGTGAGAGGTTGCCACGCTCCTTTCAGTCGCTCGCAATGACACGCTGTGTCGGTTTTTAATTAGAGAAATTCGTGTAATTCGTGGTTAAAGAAATAAATAAAAGGAGAATAGAATAATGGCGGATTTAGAGGGAATAAAGGAAAGTTTGATAAAAGGAGATGCGAATAAAGTTAAGGAGTTGGTAGGGACAGCAGTAAAGGAAAATGCGCTGGTTGGGGATATTCTTAATCAAGGTTTGATTGCCGGAATGAATGTGGTAGGGACAAAATTTAAGAATAATGAATTCTATGTCCCGGAAGTGCTGATTGCTGCCCGGGCAATGCATGCGGGAATGGAAATCCTGGAGCCTCTTCTGGAAAAAAGCGGAATAAAGCCGATTGGCAAAATTGCTGTAGGCACGGCAAAAGGAGACCTCCATGACATTGGCAAAAACCTGGTTATTATGATGCTTAAAGGAGGAGGTTTCCAGGTAGAGGATTTGGGGATTGACGTTGCTGAGGAGAAGTTTGTTGAAACTGCCAAAGCCGGGACTCAATTAATCGGTATTTCCGCTCTTTTAACTACCACGATGCCTTCAATGAAAACGGTAGTTGAAGCCTTAAAAGCGGCAGGCTTGAAGGACAGGGTTAAGGTAATGATTGGAGGAGCACCAATCACCCAGGCCTATGCTGATGAGATTGGGGCGGATGGCTATAGTCCTGATGCTGCTTCTGCGGTGGATAAAGCCAAGGAACTGTTAGAAATTAAATGAATTAATGTTGATTCAACTGCTCCTGATTATTTCTGCCTACCTGATTGGTTCAATTCCTTTCGGGTATCTTATCGCCCGTCTCTTTAAAGGGATTGATATCAGGGAGTTTGGCAGTCACAATATTGGTGCTACCAACGTTCTACGAGTGGTTGGACTTTTCCCGGCAGTTCTCACCTTTCTTTTAGATATGGGGAAAGGAACGGCAGTTGTTCTTTTTGCCAAATCTTTTGCCTCTTTCACGCTGTTGCCAATTATTGTTGGTATTTGCGTAATTTGTGGACATAATTTCTCCATTTTTTTAAGAGGGAAGGGCGGTAAAGGGATCGCGACCGGTTCTGGAGTACTGGTCGGTCTTGCTCCTGTGGTTGCCTTTTTTACCTTTTTAATCTGGTTAATTAGCTTTGGTTTTAGCCGTTATGTTTCTCTCTCATCTCTTATTGCCTCTTTGGCTATTCCTCTCCTTTTCTGGTTGAGGAAAGCTGAACCTTCCCTGCTAATTTTAGGTATTCTCATCTTTATCTTAGTGGTAATCAGACACCGGGAAAATATAAAGAGATTGATTAAAGGAACCGAGCCAAAAATACGATTGGGACGCAGATAACATCAAGATAAAACAGAATTCTGATGAAGTGGATAATGAAAGTTTTTAATATTATAGTTTATTAGTCTTTATCTGCGTGTATCTGCGTTAATCTGCGTCCCATTAAATAATGAATATTGCAGTTTTAGGAGCAGGAGGATGGGGGACAACTTTAGCGATCCATCTTGCCCGGAAAAACCATCGGGTAAGATTGTGGGAGGTCTTCCCTGACTACGCTTTAGTCTTACAGGGAAAAAGAAAAAACCTTAAATTTCTCCCTGAGATATCAATTCCCAAAGAAATCTTGATCTCTTCGGATTTGGGAAAAGTCATTTTTAAAGCAGAAGTTATTATTATTGCGGTTCCTTCTTTTGCAATGAGAGAAGTGCTTGAAAAATTGAAGATATTTGACTTTTCGGGAATGATTATCCTTTCCGCCACTAAAGGTCTGGAAATGAATACGAACTACCGAATGAGTGAAGTGATTGAAGAAGAATTGGGCGATAAAATCAAATGGGCGGTGCTCTCCGGACCGACTGTTGCTAAAGAGGTAGCAAGGGGCACTCCTACTACCGCGGTTGTTGCTTCCAATGACGGAAAAGTTGCCGCGATACTTCAGAGAATGTTGATGGGAAACCGACTGCGTCTCTACACCAGTTCTGATACGATTGGCGTAGAATTAGGAGGTTGCTTAAAGAATATTATTGCTATTGCTGCTGGAATTGCCGATGGACTTGGTTTTGGCGCAAATACCAAGGCGGCTCTTCTTACCCGGGGATTAGCTGAGATGCAGAGATTGGGGAAAAAAATGGGGGCAAAAGCAGAGACTTTCATCGGTCTCTCCGGACTTGGTGATTTAGTGACTACCTGCACCAGTAAAAACAGCCGCAACCGGAACTTTGGGGAGGCCATTGGACAGGGGAAGAAAATGGAGCAACTTTTAAAAAAGACCGAGATGGTGATTGAAGGAATTAATACCACCAGTGTAACTTGTCATCTTGCCAAAAAATTTAAGGTTGAAATGCCGATTACCAATGCGGTCTATAAGGTCTTGTTCAAAGATAAAAATCCTTTAACAGCAGTGAATGAATTGATGAACCGAAAAGAGAAAACAGAGTAGAGTAGTTGACAAGTATTTTTCTATTGGAGTAAAATATAACAGATGATTTTAGTTATGAAAATTAAAAAAATTAATGATAGAAAATTGTTGTGGATACTCCTTCCGGTGTTTTTTTTCTGGATATCAGGAAACGTTTATGCTGATAGTATTATTTTAAAGAACGGAAGTATTCTGAAAGGGATAATAGTTAAAGAATATAGCGACCGTGTTATCCTTCGAATTCCTGACGGAGAAGTAGGAGTATATAAAACTCTCATATCCAGGGTTGTATATCTTCGTCCTGAACAAAATTTACTTGAGAAAGGTAATGAATACGCTAAAAAAGGTGAATTTGATGAAGCTCTTGTACAGTACAGGGAGGCTCTAAAAGTAAATCAGGATTTTGAAGAGGCAAAGGATGCGATTGCAAGAGTGACCGAGGCTAAAGAAAGTCAAAAAGAATTTTCCGAGGAACAATTAAGGCAATCCCTGGGAATAATCATTAAGAAGCAAAGTGATGAGATCAAGGTGACTTCTGTTGACAGCAACTCGCCTGCTTTTAAGGTTGAGATTAAATCCGGAGATATTATAGAAAAAATTTGGGATGTTAATCTTAAGTATAAGAAACTGGAGGAGGTGATCACTCTCTTAACCGGAGAAAAGGGCACTGCAGTTTCTTTGACCATTAGACGGCAAGTCAGCCCCGTCCGAAAGAAGATTCACTGGTACCAGAAGGAATTCGTGGGGGTAGGGATTTCGGTGAGTATGGAAGAGGCAGGATTAACCATTACCGATATTTCCCCTGGACAACCGGCCGATAAAGCAGGGCTGAAATCAGGGGATCATATTGTAGATATTGCAGGAAAGTCTATCCGCTATACCAGTTTATCGGATGCAATAAAGTTAATGGGCGGTGCAACAGATACTCCTCTGGACCTTACCATTACCCGAAAGGTCAGAATAGTGCGTGGTGGCTATAAAGAGACAAAACCTACCCCATCCCCTGTTTTGCCAGTTATTAAAGAGGTAGAGATCGTGGGTATTGGTGTGCAAATAGTTTCTGCTTCTGAAGGTTTCAAAGTTGTAAATGTTATGTATCAATCGTCGGCCGAGGTATCTGGCATTAAGACGGGAGATCTATTAGTGGAAATTGATGGAGTGCTAACAAAACATATCTCACTCGAAAAGGCAACTAAGTCACTCCAGGGTGAAGTTGGCACTGTCGTTCCCGTAACAATTACACGAGATATTTCTCTTATCCGGCAGAAAATACCGGGAGAAAATTTTGGGGGAATTGGGTGTAGCTTAAGTAAAGGAGAGAATGGATTCGAAATTGGCGGGCTCCTTCCCGATGGAGCAGCCGAAAAAGCCGGGATAAAGAAAGGGGATACTATTATTCGGGTAGGGAGTAAAGATATTACCAATCAGATTTCATTCTCTCAATTTGTAGAGGAGATTCGTGGTCCAGTTGGGAAAGAACTCACTCTTACCATCAGAAGAAATTTAGCGGTCAAGAGAGCAAAAATCAGAGTGCAGTAATTAATTAAATAGGAGAAAAAAATGGGAGAGAAAAAAAGAATTCATTATTTTGTTAATAGGAGTTTTCAAGTAAAGCATGCCGGAGCAATCTTTATTCTTATGGCCTTGGTCACAATTGTTTTTGGCCTGACCGTTTATCATTCAGGCTGGGTTCCTCTGGTAGAAAAACTATCGGATGTCTATCCCCAGGGAAGGCTGGTTGCTATCTTGAGAGTTCTTAAGTTGCAACTGGCGATTAGACTACTCTTGCTTGTGCCAATTATCATTATCGTTTCTGTATATCTGTCGCATAAGATGGTTGGTCCTTTAGCCAGGTTAGAAAGGGATATAAAGGCGATCTCCAAGGGAAATCTACAGATGCGTTTAAAAGTGAGGAAAGGAGATGTCCTTTTTGGTTTAACCAAAGCAATTAATGAAATGATAGAAAGTGTTGAGCAAATACTAAAAAGAAAGGAAAAATAAAAGGAGGAAGGATGAAGAAGAGAAAGATTTTTGCAGGCCTGTTTATAGTTGGAATAGCGGTAAATATTTTCTTGTTAGTTAATAAGGAGCGATTTGTAAAAATGGCCGCGATGAAACTTGCTGGAGTTTCAGAGATTATGGCCGAGAACCAAGAGGTGGACGCTGATACTTTAACAATCGCAGATTTCAGCAGTGATATCCCAGGCGTCACCCAGGAGTATGTGGAAGCCTATAAACTATTCCTGAAAGCGAAAGCACAGGATAAAGGAGAATATACTTATAAGGAGGCGATAAAATCTTTTGAAGCAATTGCTGGAATAACTAAAAATCCAGAATTAAAATTAAGGAGCCTCTTTTTAATTACCTTCTGCAATTTCCTGGAAATGAATATTGACGAGGCTTATAAATCTGGGATTGAGACCCTGCGCTTAGCCAAGGAATTACGGGAAGGAGATTCGCGCGTTGCTTTTCTAAGTGAGCTTACTCAGAAAATCTCGCAAGGTAAGATAGAAAGTATCGTGAAGGTGAAAGAAGAGATAGTAAGCCATAAAAGAGAATTGCTGTATTCTGAGCTTGAGATATCAGAATTTGCTGATGAACTCTTTCTTATTCCAGAAAGGGCAAAATCATACGAGGAAATGGTTCAGAAGCGCGGAAAAACTAAAAAATCTCAAAAAACACCCGAAAAAGGTTGGTATTGAGATTTAAAAGGGGGTGAGGAAAGAAAATGAATAAGGGACAGTTGATTGAAAAGGTGGTGACTGAGACAGATATTTCAAAAGCGCAAGCAACTAAGGCAGTGGACTCTCTGGTTAATAATATCAGGAATTCTCTAAAAAACGGAGAAAAGGTTGTTCTGGCTGGTTTAGGAACATTTTCCGTGAAGAAGAGAAAAGCTCGCACCGGTAGAAATCCACGTACCGGTGAGCAACTCTCAATTCCAGAGAGAAAAGTTGCAGCATTTAAGGCAGGGAAAACGTTAAAAGAGGCAGTAAAATAGGCGAGAGCCAGAGCATATTGCATTGTAGTAGTCGAGCTTGCTCGATACAGCAGAGTAAACTCTGCCATTACATCAAGAATAGCTACATAATTGTAGTGGTCGAGCTTGCTCGACTTTGTTTTTAATGGAGATTCCGGATAAACTTTATTTTTCTATAAGTGAGGTAAGCAAGATTACTGAGGTAGAACCTCATATTCTTCGTTATTGGGAGAGAGAATTTAAACAGATAAAACCAAAAAGAAACAAGAGAGGAGAAAGGAATTACACTAAGAAAGATATTGGGATAATTCTTAAGTTGAAATCTCTTCTTTATAACCATCTTTATACTATCCAGGGAGCGAAGCAGAAATTGCGGGAAAGAGGAACAAAAGAAGAATTAAAGACCAAAGACTCAATAAACTTCCTTAAACGAATTAAAAAAGAATTAATTTCTTTAAGGAAAACGCTGAAGAAATAAAAAAGATGTTAACCATTGGAGTTTTGGCTTCGGGCAAGGGAACAAATCTCCAGGCAATTATTGATGCCATTGGGAGAAAAGAAATTCCGGCAAAAATTGGTATAGTTCTTTCGGATAATCGAGATGCTTATGCTCTGATCCGGGCAGAAAAAGCCAAAATTAAATCTCTCTACATCTCGCCAGGCAAATTTAAAACCTATTTAGAAAAAAAGGTAGAGAAAAATTACGTTCAAGTCTTGAAAAAAGAAGGGGTAGAATTAGTATGTCTTGCCGGTTTTATGAGGGTTTTAAAAAGGGATTTTCTTAATGCTTTCCCCGAAAAAGTTATCAATATTCATCCGGCTTTTCTTCCTTCTTTTCCGGGGTTGGAATCCTGGAAACAGGCCCTCAATTATGGGGTAAAGTTTACCGGAGCCACCGTCCATTTCGTAGAAGAGGGAGTAGATTCTGGTCCTATTATTCTACAAGCGGTTGTCCTGGTAAAAGATGATGATACCCCGGAAACCTTGCATCAGCGCATTCAGGAAAAGGAGCATATCATTTATCCTCAGGCAATCAAGTTGATTGCCGAAAGGAGAATAAAGATTAAGGGACGAAGAGTGCTTGCCGGGGATTTATGAAAAAATCTCTGTTTCCTTTTCTTGCCCTTTTTCTTCTTCTTGTTCTTCGTCGTCATGCCGCGGGGGAAGAATTTCCTTATCGGGAAATACAGCAGGCGGTCGAGGGAAAGAATTATTCCCTTGCCCTGAAGTTATCTGAGCAACTTCCCGAAAAAGAAAGGTTCTATCTTTCCGGTGTTTTAAAAGAGAAATTAGACAGATATCAAGAAGCGATTAAATCCTTTCAAAAATATCTGGAATTAGAAGAACCAAAACTCTTGGCTGATGATGCCCTTTTTCATATTGTCAGTGATTACTATTACCTCAGAAACTTTGCTCAAGCGATTTTTTGGTATGAAAAAGCAGAACCTTTTTTCAAGAAAGGACCTTTAAAGCCCCGGGTCTTGAGAGAATTGGCAAAATCTTACGAGAAGATGAATCAGTTTCAGAAAGCCATAGAAACCTATCAGAGATTAGAAAAGGATGAAGAGGGATTATTTCATTTGGCCAATCTTTATAAAAAATTGGGAAATAAGGAAGAAGCAATTAAAGTTTTCTGGAATCTGGTAGAGGATTTCTCCCGAAATCCTCTTTCCTTAGAAGCAATTCGTTATTTGGAGTCTCTCCAAAAATGTTTTTCGCCGGAAGAAGAATATTCCCTGGCTTACGTTTTTTACCGAAATCGCCTTTATCGAGAAGCAGAGAAAAGATTTTCTCTTCTTCTTAGAAGACGAGAGATTTCTTCTTCTCTTTTCGCCAAAGTTCATTACTTTCGCGGAAAGAGTTTCTTCTACTTATCGGATTACGAGAAAGCATTGGAAGAATATGACCAAATCTATCCGGAAAGTAGTGAACTTCACTATGAAAAAGGACGCGCTCTGCAAAAGTTAAAAAGATATCAGGAGGCAATTAGTGAATATGAAATAGCTGCCGATGGCGAGAGTCTCTGGCAGGCCACAAGATGTTACGCAAAGTTAAAGAATTATTCAGGCGCAGCCAAAACTTTAGAAAAACTTTTTTATTCTTCCCCGAAAGAAGAAGTTCGAGCAAAAGCATCCTACTTTTTGGGAAAATATTCCGAAGAATTAGGTTACGACGAAAAGGCAAAAACAGCCTATAACCGGATAACCCAACTTCCTTATACTTTTTACTCCTATCGCGCTTGCCAGGAAGGGAAAATTAATTATCCAAACTTTACTAAAAATATCCAAGATATAGATCCACCATTGCCAATGAATGATGATAAAATTTATCTTTCCCAACTGAATAAAAAAAACCCTGAACTTCAAAAAGCTCTCCTCTTATTAAAATTAGGAATCAGCGAGGAAGCGATATCAGAATTGAAAAAGATGGAGAAAAAAGTTTATAATCAAGAAGAACGGTGGATTCTTTTTTACCTCTATCAAGAGGCGCGCGCCTATCCGGAGGCAATTGCTCTGGGTACGGTTATCAAAGAGAAAAAATTAAGATATCCTCTCTATTACCAGGCTCTTATTGAGCAATATAGCAAAAAGTATAATCTGGATCCCTATCTTGTTTTTTCGATACTCTGGCAGGAGAGCAGGTTTGGCAAAGGAGATGTTTCTTCGGCTTCTGCTATTGGTTTGATGCAGATTATTCCTCCTACGGGAGAATGGATTGCTAAAAGGATGAATCAGCGGGATTACCGGACTGAAAAACTTTTTGAACCGGAAGTCAATATTGCTTTTGGCTGTTATTACTTCCGCCAGCTTTTAAATACCTTTGACAGCAATACTGTTCTTTCTCTTTGCGCCTATAATGCAGGGCCGGAAAGAACCGCAAGTTGGTTGAAAGAAGAAAATGATCTTGATGAATTTGTGGAGAATATCCCTTTTTCGGAAACGTATCATTATGTGAAAAAAGTAATTTCTGCTTATCAGGAATATCAGAGTTTATATAAATAGCAAATGATTAGAAAAGCGAAAATGGAGGATGTTCCTAAACTTCAGAAGTTGATTAATAGTTTCGCTAATGAAGGAAAAATGTTACCGATAGCTCTAACCCAACTTTATGAAAATCTTCGTGATTTTTGGGTCTATGAGAAAAAAGATAAGACTGTTGCTTGTTGCCGGTTGCATATCACCTGGAAGGATTTAGGCGAAATTCGTTCTTTAGCGGTGGTAGAGGAAGAACAACGCTGTGGGATTGGTAATCTTCTTTTAGAAAAGGCTTTAGATGAAGCGAGAAATTTAAATTTAAAAAAAGTCTTTGCTCTAACCTATGTCCCTGCTTTTTTTGAGAAACATGGATTTTTTCGTGTTCCGAAGAGCAAACTTCCCCGTAAAATCTGGTCAGAATGCCTTAATTGTCCGAAATTTCCCAAATGTGATGAGATTGCTGTAATGAAAGAGATGTAGTAGCCTCTTTTGTATTCATAGCGAAATTATCTCTTTTTTCTCCATTGATTCATTAGCGGCAAGGGTAACCTCTAAGGTTTTCAATCCATCGCTATAATCAGATTTAATCCTTGATGGGTCATTATTCTTTACCGCCTCAATAAAAATCTCATCCTCTAAAGCGGCGTAATTGTTGCTTACCAAGAACTCCTCTTTTTTATTCTTAGAGATAATCTTCAAGGAGGTAACCGAATATTGAATCTGAATACCTTGAGTAATAATCTCTAACATAGGCTGATAACCGGATAAAAGCCAATTAGAGATTAGAGAACCAAGCGCTCCGTTTTTAAAATGCATTGCTACAATACTGGCATCCTCAACGTTGTAATTCTCCAGTTTATTAATACCCTTAAATCCTTGTGCATAAAGGGAATCAATGTCTCCGGCTAAATATCTCATCGAATCTACGATATGGGTTGCCTGCTCAACAACCTGGCCGCCGGATTTCTCCTTTCTTGAATACCAGCCTTTTCCTGCTCCGGGAACTTCTCCAAAATAACGTCCTAAAATCAGAGCAATTTTCTTGTCCTTTAAAAAATCTCTCGCTTTCTCCACAATGTCCATATAGCGGAGAACATAACCTACCGAGGTAATAAGTTTTTTCTCTTTTACTATTTTTTCTACTTCTTTTGCTTTCTCCAAATAGAGATTAACCGGCTTTTCTATGAAAAAAGGAATTTCCCTTTGGGCAAGTTCAATTTCAATATCCCCGTGAGCGAAAGGAGGAAGACAAATAAAAACCGCATCCAATTTTTCCTGGTCAAGCATTTCTTTGTAGTCAGTATAGGCATTTGCCTGATATTCCTTCGCTACTTTTGCTGTCTTCTCTTTTACTACATCGGTTAAAGCGGTAATCCTGGCCTCTTTTATCTGGGAAAGTCTGCTGAGATGCGAGCCAGCAATTCCCCCTACACCAATAAACCCTATTCTAATCGCCATTTTCCTCCTTTTTTTGGGACGCGGATAACTTCAGGATAATAACAGGATTCTAATGAAGTCATTGCGAGGAGTAAGACCCCTTCGTCTGTCATTGCGAAGGAGTCCGCCCAGCAATATTGGCGGACGACTGTGGCAATCTCAAATAACAGGCTCGGGGTAAGCTCCGCAATCTCGAGATTGCCACGCTCCTTTCAGTCGCTCGCCCCGTTTAGAAACTCTATCTGGAATTTTCTATCCTCGTATTTCTAACGGGGCTCGCAATGACAGCTGCGCTGTCATCTGCGTATATCTGCGTCCAATTGGCTTGATAGTATATACCACATTAAATTGAAAAGTCAACAAAATCGTGTTATAATAACGGGTAATATTTAATCTTGCGGGGCGTAGCGCAGTCCGGTTTAGCGCGTCTGAATGGGGTTCAGAAGGTCGCTGGTTCGAATCCAGTCGCCCCGACTGTTGGTGAGATTAGGTAAGTTGAGTGTTTTAATTAATGCCGCAGTATTGATACAATAGCGAAACAAGCAATTGCCTTTCCTTTTCCGATTTCTCCCAACCCTTCATTGGTCTTGGCCTTGATATTGATAAATTCTTTTTTAACCTTCAAAACCGAAGCTAATCTTTCCTCTATTTTCCCGCTATAAGAAGCAATTTTAGGTTTCTCGGCAATAATTACTGTGTCCAGATTATTTATTCTGTATTTGCTTTTGGTCAATAATTTCATTGTTTCTTTTAACAAAACAAGACTGCTGATATTTTTATATCTACTATCTGTATCAGGAAAATGCTTTCCGATATCCCCTTTACCGAGGGCGCCTAAAATAGCGTCAATAATGGCATGGGTGAGGACATCGCCGTCACTGTGGCCTGAAAGACCTTTGGAGAATTTAATCTCTATTTCGCCTAAGATTAATTTCCTTCCCTTTACTAATTTATGAATGTCGTAACCAATCCCAACCTTCATTTTGTTTCTAACCACGAATTATACGAATTGTTCGAATTTAAAAATAAGAATAGAACATTCTCTGACAGGATTTACAGGATAAGAAAAACAAACATTAGTTTCTAACTAAAAATTAATTCTTTAATCGTGTTAATCCTGTCAAAAGTTTTAATTAGCGTAATTCGAGAAATTCGTGGTTTCATCATTTTTTCGGTGGTTCTAATTTCATCGGGCATTTTTTACGTAATTTCTCAAAATATTCAATGAAGTAATTTGCGGTATCTATAGAATCAATTAAAACCGAGGACTCGTAATTCTTATCCAGAGCATAGTAGGACCAGTTGGTACTGCCGATTACCGTGTATCTTTGGTCAACAACAAGCAATTTGCAATGGGTAGTGGTTTTTGAAGGGTCAAAATAAACAGACACGCCTCCCTTTACTAAACGGTAACCAACGTCTCTGTTCTTCTCGGAACTGTCTAAAAACATTTCTAAATCCGATTGTTCTATGATTGCCTTTACCTTTACGCCTCGCTTTGCTGCAGCAATCAACTCATCGCAGAATATATTAGCCGAACTTTGCGGATGCGTCTCATAATAGCGAATCTGATGCATTATCAAATAAACCGATTCCTTTGCCTTTTTTAAAAGGGTATGGACTGCCGGGAAATATTCCCGGTCGCAGATCGGTTTTATCTCCTCGGCAGAAGCAAAGGAGGAAAAAATAAAAAATATTATTATCTGAACGCAGATAAACGCAGATGTCATTGCGAGTCCGCTTGAGCGGACGTGGCAATCCCTCACTTCTTTGGTTTGCTTCGCTATCACTCGCAACTTCGGCTTCACGGAGCCTGTCCTGAGCGAGATTCTTCGTCCGCCAATATTACTGGACGGACTCAGAATGACAAGTGAAGGGTTCGCAATGACAAAATCTGTATTTTTACTCATTGGCTACTGCTATTGCCTTTTTCAGGCTTATCGCTTTGGTATAAAGGGCTTTGCCGACAATTACCCCGGTTAAATTGGGTAATCTCAAATCCTTTATTCTTCTGATGTCATCAACATTGCTGATTCCTCCCGAAGCAACAAGCTTTCCTCCGATAGAGGTAGCGAACTTTTTTATTTCATCCAAATTTGTTCCGAAGAGGGTCCCATCCCGCTTAATGTCGGTATAGATAAATCCCTTTACCCCAGTTTCTTGCATCCTTCTGGCAAAATCAACCGCTTTAACCTTTGTTTTTTCTTGCCAGCCTTTAATGGAAAGAAATCCATCCCTTACATCAATACTCACTAAAATCTTTTCCCCGTATTGTCCACAAACTTTTTTCAGAAGGCCAGGATTCTCGTAGGCTAAAGTGGTCAGGATAACCTTTTCTACGCCGGTATCAAAAAGTTCCTTAATCGTCTCTAAATTCCTGATGCCACCGCCAACCTCAATGGGGATGGAAACCTTTTTGACAATTTCTGCGATTAATTTTAGATGTTTAATTTTTCCGCTTTCGGCGCCATTCAAATCAACAAGATGCAATAGTTTTGCCCCTTGCTTCTGCCAATTAGTTGCTACCTTGAGCGGGTCATCGTTATAGAGTGTCTCTTTTTGGAAATTTCCTTGATAAAGCCGCACGCATTTCCCTTCCTTAATATCAATCGCGGGAATAATCAGCATCTTATTTTTTCTCTATCTTTTTTATATACTTGCACTTGGGAAAACCGCTGCACCCTAAAAACTTCCCGTATCGGCCTTCGCGCAGAAGAAGAATACTTCCGCATTTCGGGCATTGCTCATCTGTTTCCTGAACAATTTTCTTTGGGGTTAATGGTCTGGTATATTTGCACTTGGGAAAACCGCTGCACCCTAAAAACTTCCCGTATCGGCCTTCGCGCAGAAGA
>Ga0100387_10001764_pt1 | contig 18434 bp, 18 predicted proteins | sample CryGeymeta201511_FD_81547 | JGI IMG/M metagenome (GOLD analysis project Ga0100387, IMG submission 81547) | Groundwater microbial communities from Crystal Geyser aquifers in Utah, USA - Crystal Geyser metaG 2015-11 | ecosystem: Environmental > Aquatic > Deep subsurface > Groundwater | place... | reverse complement strand
GCTCAAACGGGCATAGATTATCTTTGAAACCTCCATTCTGGGAATGATTCCCTTTTCTTCAAATCCCAATTTGGAAAGGTCAATAATATCTTTTTTGCCCACATCAGAAATCAGCGCCGAACCATACTCTAACTTTACCTTCTCGGCTAAGTCAATACTACTCCTAAGACCGATCGCCAAATCATTAGTAATATGCAAGGAACCAACCGGCAGAATACAGCTATGAATAACTTTGCTTTCTTCGTAAACAGTCATCCCAACCGTCCCTCCCCCCAGATCCAAGCATAAAACCCCTAATTCTTTCTGTCTTTTATTCAAAGCGGCGCGGCCCGACGCCAACGGAGCTAAGACCAATTCTTCCGCTTCCAACCCAACCTCCGAAACGCATTTCATTAAGTTTCTGATATAAGGAGCGGCTCCCTCAATAATCAAGGCGTCGACTTCCAGCCGCGATCCGCTCATACCGACCGGATTTTCTATGCTGTTATTGTCGTCAATGGAGAAAGTTCTCGGCAGGACATGAAAAATCTCCCTGTTTTGAGGGAGAGAAATAGTCGCCGCGGCGGTAATTACTCTCTCGACATCTTCTTTGGAAACCTCGTTGTCCGCTCGAGAAACCGCCACCACCCCTTTGCTCGGCTTAGTGCCAATATGATTGCCGCTTATTCCAACCACCACCTTTTCAATAGAAATGCCGCTGTTCCGTTCTGCTTCTTGAACCGCTTGGCTGATATTATTGACTGTTTCGTCAATGTCAACCACTACCCCGCGGCGCAAACCAAAAGACGGCGCTTGGCCAACGCCAATAATCTGTGGTTTCTTGCCGTCAAACACCGCTTTAGCAACAACTACCCGGATAAAGCAGGTTCCGACGTCTAAGCCAACAATGATATTTTCCTTTGCCATAATTGCTTGGTATTGAACTAAAATATCTCAAATTTCTTTCAAAATCTTTTTCTCCATTTCTTCCATTTTACTTGCTTCGCTTTCACTTTTTTCGTGGTCATAACCAAGTAGGTGAAGTATACCATGAATCAGTAAAACAGTCAGTTCTTTTTCAAGAGAATGCTTTAAACGTTTCGCTTGTTTCTTGGCCTGAGGATAACAGATAATAATCTCGCCTAATCTTTTTATTCCACTAGGCGGCTCAATGAATTTTTCGCCCGTCGCTCTTTTAAGGCGGGGAAACGCTTTATTAAGATAGGGAATAACTGACCGATTATCAAATGACAAGACATCTGTCACCCGATTTTTCCCGCGATACATTTTATTCAACTTTCTCATCCGGCCGTCGCCGACAATCGCCAAACTGATTTCAGCCCTATCTTTAATTCCTGCTGTCTTTAAGGCGCTTTTGGCTACCCGTTTCAGAAATTCCTCATCTATTTCATTTTGGGTAAAATTATGAATCTCCAGCATCATTCAATGCTATTTAAGTTCTTCTGAAACAATTTTACTAACCAGAGAGCCGTCAGCCTTGCCCTTTAACTGCGGCATAATCGCGCCCATCAACTTGCCGGCGGCCTCGCTTTTGCCGGTACTAATGTTTAATTCTTCAATCTTGTCCTTGACTATTTTCCTGATTTCATCCTCTGATATCTGCTCTGGCAGATATTTCATCAAGACCTCTAATTCTTTTTTCTCTTTTTCAACCAGGTCGCTTCGGCCGCCTTGGGCGAATTGCTCAATAGAGTCCTTCCTTTTTTTAACTTCGCTTGAAATTACCTCTAAGGCCTCTTCGTCGTTAATTTTGCTCAATTGCTCTAATTTGGCAATGTCTTTTTCGTCTTTGCTGAGTTTCGCTCTTTTCTCTTTTTCTTTGTTTAAAATGGAAGCCAAAAGCATCCGCAGAACCAAAACCCCGACGGCATTCTTTTCCAGCATGGCTTTTTTGACCTCGGCCTGAATTTTTTCTTTCAAAGTCATTTTAGTTATCTTCTCCTAAATTTTGTCTCCTCTTCCAAAAGACCCATTTTCCTTAATTTGTCTTTTTCCAATATGATTTTGTTCCTTCTCAAGGCGCTTTCCCTTCTTTCTCTTCGGCTCTTTTCTTTTTCTAAAAACCGGGATTTTCGGGCGCGAATCAAAACGCCGCTTTGCTGAATTCTTCTAGTAAAGCGCCGTAACAAACTGCGGGTTGTTTCGCCTTCCTTTCTCTTTACCTCTATGCTCATAGCAGTCACCTCCTTTTCTAATAATTGATGCCACCTCTTGGTTTGCTTTTTTTAATTATCTCAAAGGCCTCTTCAACCGAATCAACCACATGATAAAACCCTATATCTTCTTTATCAATAAATTTGTATTTTCCGAAATTAACTTCCTTAATCCACTCGTCGATCGACCGCCAAAATTCCTTTCCGACGCAAACAATTGGGATATAGCGGGGAATCTTTTCCGTTTGGATTAAAACAAGGATCTCGAAAAATTCATCCAGCGTCCCAAAGCCGCCCGGAAAAAAAACGTACGCCTGCGCCGAATAGGAAAGCATTACTTTTCTGGTAAAAAAATAATGAAAACCCATTGCCTTTTTGATAAAGTTGTTAATCCGCTGAGCGTATTTCAGCTGGATATTGAGACCGACCGATTCGCCGTCGGCTTCATAGGCGCCCTTGTTGGCCGCTTCCATTATCCCCGGTCCGCCGCCCGAAAAAACAGCAAAATCATCTTTGGCCAGCATCGCCGACAACTTCTCCGCCTCTTGATAATAAGGACTATCAGGTTTAATCCGGGCAGAACCAAAAAAAGTCACTGATTTTTTAAAGTCGCTTAAAAATTCGAAACCGTCAACAAACTCGGCCATAATCCGAAAAATCCGCCACTGGACTGATTCCTTAAAGTCGTTTCTTTCTTTTAATTTTTCTTTTCGGGCTATCGTCGGCAGTTTGGAAGCCGGCACTAAAATTTTCTTTTTGATTTCTTCTTGGGTCGTCATTTTTGAAGATATATTATCTTGATTATCTTACTACTTTTGAGTTTTTTTGTCAAAACATAAGACAGTTAGTTCAACAAGTAAGTGCAACACTTTGATAAAATCAGGTATTATCAAGGTGTATGAAAAACAAACATTTAACCATTGAGGAAAGAGAAGCGATTCAATTGGCGCTCTGGGAAAAGAAGTCCATCCGAACCATCGCTCAGAAGATTAACCGTCCCGTCTCCACCGTCTCCCGAGAAATTGTAAGAAATGGCCGGCATCGCTACAACGCCAGGATAGCCCATCAAAGAGCCGTGGAGAACAGAAAGAATCGAGGCCGAAAAGACCGATTAAAAAACCAAGAAGTTCGCGACTATGTCGTCCTTCGTTTAAAGAAGAAATGGTCTCCGGAGCAGATAGCGGGCAGAATCCAACCGGATATTAGTCAAACAATCTCTCACGAAGCGATTTATCAATATATCTACGAACAAATATACCGGCAAGGATACGGATATCTAAAACCCGGGCGCGAGGACTTAAGAATTTATCTCAGAAGGAAAAGAAAGCGCCGGATTTCCAAAGGAACCAGACGCTGTCAGCGTGTCTTTAAGCCAAAAGGGACGGCCATCGAGGAGCGTCCTGAGATTGTAAACGAAAGAAAACGACTCGGCGATTGGGAAAGCGACAGCGTTGAATCAAAGAACTACAAGCCGGGTATCAATACCCTGGTGGAAAGACAAACTGGCTTAGTCCTCATTTCCAAGCTTTACGACCGAACCAGCCAAGCTACAACAACGACTATTGTTAAAAGGATGAATTACCTTCCTTTAAAAGCCAAACAAACGATTACTTTCGACAACGGAATGGAAAACAACAATTGGCCGGAGTTGGAGAGAAAGACGGGAGTCAAGACCTTCTTCTGCCATCCTTACCATTCCTGGGAAAGAGGGACTAATGAGAATACCAACGGCTTGATTAGAGACTACTTTCCTAAAAAGACGGACTTTACTACAATACCAGATGAGGAGATTAAAAGAGTGGAGCATGAACTTAACACCCGACCGCGGAAACGACTCGGATACAAAACACCATTGGAAGCGTTTAGTGTTGCGTTTAAAGGTTGAATTCACCATCATTTCTATTGACAAAAACAGTTTAATATAGTAGATTGGAAACGCCTCGTAAATAAGGCATTTTTTAATAGGAATATGGAAATAAAGGAAATTCTTAATTTAATCAATCAAAAAAAGTGGCTAATTTTCTGGCTGACAGTTTTGGGCGCCGTCTTGGCGTTTGATTTGGTAGTTATCCAAGAGCCGAAGTACGAGGCCGGTTCAAGAATTTTGGTTGTTCAAAAACAAGCGGAGGGTCAGGATATCTATACTATTTCAAAATCAGCCCAATATTTGACCGGGATACTTAAAGAGGCGGTTTATTCGGATAGTTTTTTTGACAAAGTTCTTCTTTTCGCGCCGGATATCGGCAAAGACGGTTTTTCCGACAAGATAAAAGAGAGAAGAAAAGAATGGAGGGAATCGGTCAAAGTGAATATTGTCCGCGATTTGGGCGAAATGGGAATAAACGTCTATTCTTCCAACAAAGACAGGGCGGAGCAGATTAATAAGGCGGTGATAGAGGTATTGGGAAAAGAACATGATTTTTACCATGGCGGCGGAGATAACGTCCAAATTAAAGTTTTGGATTATCCGCTTGTCGGCGAAAAACCAGTTTCTATTAATCTATGGCTGGGTACGATTTTAGGCGGCTTGATCGGATTTTCGGCCGGTATTTTCCGGGCGGTGGGAAGAAAAACAAAAACCGAAATCAAGCCGGAGACCTCCTCTTTGGAGGGAAATAATATTTCTCTCTAAAGAGGAGGTTTTAGTTTTCTTTGTCAATTAAATATGTTATGACAGTTGGTATTTGCCGTTGTTGGGAAAAGCTTTGCTAACCAAAAAAGGAGGAAGAAATGAAAAAGAAAGGATTGTTAACGGTGGTTTTCGCGCTGGTTTTTCTTGCGGCGCCAGTTTTTGGTCAGGGATACAAAAACTATGTCGTTAAACCCGGGGACACCTGGGCGAAACTGGCGGTTATTTTTGAAATCTCAATAGAGGAGTTGGCGGAAGCCAACAGCCGAAACGCCAAAGACATTCTTTTCGCCGGAGAGGGAATAAAAATTCCTCTCAGCGAAGAGATATCGACTTTGACGGATGAAATTTCAAAAACGGTCCAAAGCGCCCGCGAGGAAAATGCCAAAGTAAGGAAAATTTTATTGTGGTCTTTTTTAACCTTTTTTTCCGCTTTCTTTCTGGTTATAATTTTATTTCTGCTTAAATCTAACCGAAATTCAAAGAAAGCGGAGACAAAAGAGGAAAGGGTTGTAATAAGAGTCAAGTTTGAAAACGGCAATGTTTTTGCCGTTAATTGCGACAAAGTGTCAAAAATGATTCTTTGCCCTATCTGCGACTTTATCAACGATTCACCTTTCAGGGTGGCCAAGCATCTTAAGGGCCACTTTAAGAAAAACGAGAAGCTGGATTTGTTTCAGAAAGTAGCGGAAGTGAACTGGAAACTAGGGATATTGGCGGCGACAATGAGTGGTTTTTTTCTGGCGGCCGGATGTTCGTCATATATTATGCCGGAGAAAAAAATCAACGAACCGGTGACAGTCGTTGAGGCGGAATATAATGTCCTTTGGTGCGGATTCAGTCCAGTGCTTCTGATGTCGGAAGGCATCGGGAGCAATCATGAACTTCACCTGGACAAAGAGAAATTTCTCGGCATCAAATATCGGGACGAAAGCGGCAGGTTTTTCCTGCTGGCAATTCTGCCGGCGGAAGTTGATATCAAAAAGGCGCGAGGGATTGTTTCTTCCCGCAGCGGAAGATACTTTTATTCCGTGGATGGGAAAAGCATCTTCAGCGCCGACGGTTATCTGGCGCCGAAATTCAGCTGGTTTCAGATAAAGCCGTTAGCCGAATCTGGAATTGAGATCTGGCAGAATATTCTGCCGAATTCCGAAAAGGACAAGAAAATCAAGGCAATCCTGGCCGAAATCGGTAAGGACTTGGACAAAAAAAAGATTCCCGGCGTTTTTGACCGGGCGATGTCACGGGTGGCAAAAATCACTCAACAAGATGTGATTTTGGCCGGCGCGACCAATTTTTCCAGTTTATTCGCGGTTTTTGGCATCCGCGCTTGGGTAATCGTTGAGACGATTATCCAGCAGGCGGACCTTTCTCTGCCGTTTTATGACAGCGCGCCGGTGGACCGGTTCCAGCTGGCTCTCAGTTTGGAGCCGTTTCAGAAGCAGATGGACTCTTTGAGCGATGAACAAGAGAAAGCGCTCAACATCTGGTTGAAAAAAGTCGGCTGGTTCGAAAAATACCAGCGGCAGTACGAAGAGGAACACCGGGAGTGGCTTGAAAAGAAAAGAGAATATGAGCAAGCCATCTCCGGGTCCGGCGGCGGCAAATAACGAAAAACAGAACGGAGGCAAGAATGAAAAAGGCTATATTGGCAATGGCAATCGTTGCCTGGATAAACCTTGCCTCCGCCAATCAAGCTAAGGCGGGCGAGGTCTATCCGGCAGAACCGAAAATCAGTGTTAAAACCATCTATCAAATCAAGAAAGGAGACACATTATCAGAAGTCGCAAAAAGGTTCTATGGTTCAAGCAGTCCGGCGGCCTATAAGGCGCTGGCTCGGTGGAAAAGTCAGGTGACCCATAAAAAACTGTGGGTCTTCATCGGACAGAAACTGGAAATTCCTTTCCCATTAGTTCTTCTTCAGGAAAGAGTAAATGAAAGTCCAACGACTCTATCATTAAAAGAAGCGGCTTTCGTTTCTGTCTGGATGCTGGGAAAAAGTTTGAAAGAAGGCGGAATTAAGGCGGATATTCCAGACGATTTAAAAGAAAAAATCGTCAGCGGGATTAATGCCTCGGAAAAAAGTCATCATCTGAACAATTCCTTGGCCGCCTCTGTTACTTTTAACGAGGGCGTCCAAGGATGGACCAGAATTGAGGTCGGTACAGAGCTGAGCGGTAAATCCAGTTTAATCCGGCTAGACAACAATTATCTAGTCAAGGCGACTCTGGCGAGCCAGTGTAATAATCTCTATCTTGAGGTCTCGCGCTCTCCAAAGTTAGCGGTTTTTTATCCGCCGCCGCCCAAACCGCCGGAATTGATTTCTCCTCCGCCGTTTCTACGCGCGGAAAGAGAAACAGCAATTGCCGAATCCAAAAAAGAAACGGAGTACAAATGGGACTGGGATTCTACTTTCGGCGGATTTGACGAGTACTATACCGATGGAAACCATGTTTCCGGCTGGTGGCAGACAAGCGTCTTGTATCCCTACGACCACTTTGACGTTGACGGTAACGAATGGTCCTCGGGAATCGCTTTTGCGACGCGGAATTGGTCGGGAAGGACCGGCGAACCAGAGCCCTTCCATTATAAAGGCGATGTTGACATCTGGTCTTTTGCCGAAAGGTTCCGCAATCAGGACTGGGAAATAATCGGACGATTAGGCCTGGGAGAGAGAACGGATAAGGGTTATCTGGAAAACCAATACGGTCGTTTTGATTCAATTCAGCGGACAGACCTGTTTAATCTTTATTCCTCGGCCGAATACAACGGCCGGAAAGACAAAAGATTATTTCCTAAAACCCGCGCTTCAGTAGACATTGATTTAGGTTTTGGCGAAGAAAAAGATGACTATTGGACCGACGAGTGGAATGGCAGGCAGAAGTTGAACAACCCTTATGACAGCAAGGACGCTTACAGTTTCTCCCTCTATTCCGATATTCTAACTCTTAACGATAAGAAAACAGTCCAGGTCTGGGGAGAATTTCGGAGTACCTGTTACGAAGAACAAACCAGATGGGGAAACGGGATTAAAGGCGGATTAAATTTCTTTAACGGGTCGTTTAAAATCGGTCCTGGCTATACCGCTTGGAACAACAACCAGGCCGATAATTGGGGATGGTACTGGGAAGCGAATTTATATAATCTTTACCACTCCATTTTCGGCTACAAAAAAGTAGACCAAGATTTCGGTCCGGTGGACCAGAAAGAGAAAGAAAAAGAAATCTTGGAACTATTAGAAGGAGGGTTAAGATGAAAAAGTTACGCTGGTTGCATTTGTTGGCAATAGCGCTTCTGGCAGTTGGGTGCGCGACGACAGAACCAGTATCGGTTCCGCCGGCAGCCAGAGGCAAAGTCCAAATCAAAGAAGAAATGTCGCGACCGATTTCTTCTGTTCCGACGTCAGCCGATCTGGGCGGCGATATTACCAGAATCAGGGTTGAGGACAGGAGTGACCGGGTTTATGTGACAATCACAAATCCCCGGATAACCCCAGCTGGAACCGGCGATACCAAGGGAGAGGGCCTGAAAACCGCTACCGAAGTCAAAATAGCGTCTGGCATATTGGACGCCGCCGGCAAAGACCCGTATTTTGTTCTGGTAAAGATCAAAAATGGCTGGGTTTCCTATGATATTCCCAATTATGCTCAAAGAGCTGGAGTCCCGGTTATAGAGCATAACTGGGGGATTGGCATCGCCTACGACGGGGCAGCCGGTCATTTGGTTCTTGACCCAAACGACCCATGGGTCTCGTATAAGACGGCTCTGGTGGGCGGATACAAAACCATCAGTGGAGAAAAGGCCGATTTAGAGACCCTTATTATCGGCTTGGCGATGTATCCAAACAAACCGACAGTTCCATTAAAGTCCTTGGGCAAAGGAAAACTTGTCCAAGGCAAACATCCTGAACTTTAGCTCTTTTTTAAAGACAGAGGGCATTGCTATCTGTTTGTCTGATTCAAAAGGCATTTGCCATTGAATTAGGCCAAAGTTCTTTCTCCAGTCATTATTTTAAAGAGGAAGGCGTATTGCCACCTCTATAGCGGAAGGCATCTTGCCACCGCTGGGAATGCATTTCGCAACCCACAAAATAATGGTTGATATAAAAACAAAGAACCCTGCGCAAAACGCGGGGTTCTTCTATTTTTTGCCGTTGGCTGACGGAGTAGAAGACAGGCCGGTGCCGGGCAAGTTAATTTTCAGCCAAGCGGCGATAAGGAGCCAGAGATTCCACTGAAGAGCGGTAACGCGCAAAACATTGTCAAAAAAACTGATGATGAATAGAACCGTAAAAACGGATAGTATTCCAAGAGCCAGTATTTTTCTGTTAGCCGGCGCTTTTTTAAATATTTTAACCAGCCGGGAAATCGTCCCAAATATCAACAGAAAATAAGCGGCCAGGCCGATAAGACCGTTCTCAACGAATGTTTTTAAAAAATCATTATGGGCTTCCAAGCTGCCCAGTTTGAAACCGCGGTAAAACTCAGTCAATTTTTCAAAGGTATTGAGCCCAGAGCCAAACCAAGGACGCCAAAGAGCGACTGGGATCATATCTTTCCAAAGGCGCAATCGCCAGACCACCGAACCGTAAGGGTCAAAAGCGGCCAATTCCCAGATTCTTTGGCGCAAAACATCGGAGAACAGATAGCCCAGGATAAAAAACCCGACGGCGGCCAAAAGAACTCTCTTGTATTTGAAAAGGCCAAAAATAACAATAAAGATGAAAAAACTCGCCAGCGCGGTGCGGGTATAGGTGGCCAAGAGAAAGAGGGCTAAGGCGAATACCGCCCAAAGATACGGGTTGTCTTTAAGCCAGGACTTGGTTTCTTCTTTTTTGACTAATAAAAAAGAAAAAGCAATCGCCAGAATAAAGAAAGTGTAAAAAGCAAAGGGATTAGGATGAGCAAAGGTGCCATAAATGCGGTTAAATCCGCCAAAATCGTCCGGCAGTCCGCGCTGGAAAAAGAATTGGAAAATCGCGAAAAAAGCGGGGATAAGGTAGCTGATAAAAATGGCTTTGACCAGGAAATTAAAATCTTTTTCATCTTGGATTAATCTGTAGAAGATAAAGTAAAGCAGAAAAATACTGCTTATCCGGATAAATTCTTTGGCGCTTTCCAAAGCGCCGATGGAATAGAAAATACTCAAAAAGGACAGTCCGAGAAAAAGCAGAATGGGATAAACCAGCGGATTTTTTGAAATCTGTCTTAAATTTTTAATGACAAAAACGATTCCAACAAGAAAAACCAAACCGCCCAGGACGGTATTGATGTTTATCGCCGGCAAGTCAGGCCAGATTCGGAACTCGTATTGGCTGAAAATATCAAAAGACGGCCTGATCGCGGCTAAAAAAGCAAGAAAATAAAACAATTTTTTAGTTAATTTTCTATTGACTTTTTCCATATTTACTAGTAGAATAGCCCAATAAAACGAACTAACGAAATGTGGGCAAAAAATAACCGTCAAAATGAAAATACAATAAAAGACATTGTTTTAGCCGTTACCTATCAGTGCAACGGCCGTTGTAAATTTTGCGATATCTGGAAAGAAAAAGATCTCTCTTCGCTTCAACCGATAGGTTATAAGAATTTACCACGAAATGCCAGAAATATCAATATTACCGGCGGGGAGCCGTTTTTAAGAGAGGATATTACTGAAGTTATCGGGGTAATCGTCCGGCAATGCCCAAAGGCGAAAATTATTATTTCCACCAATGGTTTTTCTCCGTCATTAATCAAAAAACGGCTGCAGGAGATTCTGCGCCTAAAAAGAGATATCGGATTGGCGGTCTCTTTGGACGGATTTGGCCGAGCCCATGAAGAGCTAAGGGGATTTCCGGGCGGATTCAGCTTGGCTCTGGAGACAATCCGCCTGTCAAAGGAATTGGGAATAAGAGATATTAAAATCGCTTTTAACCTGTCGGACAGCAATTTCAAACAACTGAAAAAGACATATCGCTTGAGCAAAGAAATAGGAACGGAGTTTACTTTTTCCGTCCTGCATAATTCTCCCCACTATTTTAAAAAGACGAACAATTTTATCTCGGAATCAAACAAAATAAGGAGGGAAATTTCTTGGCTGGTTAACCAGGAGCTGAATGAGTTTTCAATCAAGAGGTGGCTGAGAGCGTATTTTGCCTATGGAATGATCCAGTTTTTGAAGAATAACCGGAGAATTCTACCCGATTATTCCGGTAAAGACGCGGTCTTCATTGACCCGTTAGGCGATCTTTACCCTTCCAACGTCTGGGATTTAAAATTGGGCAATCTTCAAAGTATCGCCGATTGGGCGTCTTTTTCAAAAGAAACCGCCCAACGGACGGAAGCGGAAGTCGGACCGTCCAATTGGATGATTTGCACCGCCAGACAAGCGATGAAAAAAAATTGGAAAAAAGTCGTTGGTTGGATTTTGATGAGAAAATTTTCTTTTTTAAGAGCAGGCAAACATAATTTTCGCAAGCTTGAGACGATGGTTCGTAAGACGAATTAGCGGCTATGAAAATACTCCAGATTAATAAATTCTTTTTTATCAAAGGAGGAGTAGAACGATATTTTTTTGATTTATCCGAGCTCTTGGCGGGAAAAGGCCATCAGGTTATCCCATGGAGCGTCCGGCACGATAATAATTTCCCTTACCCAGAACAGAATGATTTCGCCCAGTTTATTGATTTCTCAAAGAATGAAGGTTTTTTTAAAGAGATAGCCAAAGGCTGGAAAATTATTTGGAACAGGGATGCCGGGAAAAAACTGGAAAAGGTAATTCAAAAGCATCAGCCGGATATCGCGCATGTTCACAATATTTTTACCCATCTTTCGCCTTCGGTTATTTCTGTTTTAAAGAAACACGATATTCCGGTAGCGATGACTTTGCATGATTACAAGTTTTTCTGCCCGAATTACACTTTTTTTACTAACGGGGAAACCTGCTTTGCCTGTTTAAAGAAAAAAAACTATTATTCCTGTCTGATTAAAAAATGCGTTAAAAATTCATATTTTAAAAGTTTGGCTGGCTGTCTTGAGGGCGAATGGCAAAAATTTTTAAAAGTCAGCCAAAAAATAGATGTTTTTCTTTCTCCCAGTTCGTATCTCAGGAGAAAAGCGGTTGAATGGGGAATCCCGAAAGAAAAGATTTTTACCTTGCCGAATTTTATCTTTAAAGAAAAAGAAGTTGTGGCCGGCCGAAGCGAGAAAAACTATATACTTTATTTTGGGCGCTTAAACCAAGAAAAGGGCGTGAATTTGCTCGTAGAGTCATTTTCTGAAATATTTAAAAATTTTCCTTATTGGAAACTGAAGATTGTCGGCGAAGGACCAGAAGAAGAGCGCCTAAAAAAGATGGTTTCCGGACGGGAAGAAATAGAGATTTTAGGGCGTCAGAACAGCCGGGAAATGAAGAAAACAATCGCCGGCGCGAATCTGGTGGTTGTCCCGTCGCTTTGGCCGGAGAACTTTCCTTACGCCGTTTTAGAAAGTTTTTGTCTGGCCCGACCGGTGATAGCGGCTAAAATCGGCGGTCTGCCCGAATTAATTAAGGACGGGAAAACCGGAATATTGTTTAAGCCGGGCGATAAAGGCGACCTGAAAGAAAAGATTGTTTACGCCATCAATAATCTTTCGCGAATGAAAGAACTCGGAGTTTTTGCCCAGAAAGAAGTTTTAAGAAAGTATAATCCGGACAAACACTACCAAAAATTAATTAAAATTTATGAAGGAATCAAGCGTAATTAAAATTATCGCCATAGTTTCTCTAATCCTGCTTTTAGCCGGCGGATATTTGTTTTGGCGAAACGATTGGGCGGAAAAGGTTTTCCTTCGAGCCAATATCGCCGGCATCGGCAAGGGATTAGATCGGCTTTCTTTTTTGCGGTTTGTTCCGGAATTGACCGGTTTCGGCCGGGAAAAAACCTATCTTTTTCTTTTTTACAATAATCTGGAATTGAGGCCGACCGGCGGTTATCTGGGAAATTTTGGCATAGCGAAAATTGAAAACGGGGAGATTAAATCGTTTGAAATCCACGATACCAATATTTTCGACGGATTCGGCAAAGTTAAAACTGAACCGCCCCGGCCGATTAAGGAGTATTTAAAAGTTGACAACTGGCAGATGAGAGACAGCAACTGGTCGCCTGATTTCCCGTCGGCGGCGGCGCAGGCAGGGTATTTTTATAAGCTTCAGGGCGGACAGGAAAACTTTGACGGCATTATCGCCATTAACGCTTCCGTTTTACCCGGTGTTTTGAATCTGACCGGTCCGATTTATTTAGAGCAGTTCAATGAGGAATTTAACGCCGAAAACGTTTTGTACCAGCTGGAATATGAAGTGGAAAAAAGATATGTCGCCAGAGGAATAGACCCCGGAGAAAGAAAATTGGTCTTTAAAACCCTGGTCAAGGCGCTGGCCAATCAATTGGCCAGCGGCAACTTTTGGCAGGATAAAAAGTTGCGAAATTTTGTCTTTCAAGAACTGAACAAAAAGAATATCCTTTTATTTTTCAAAAACAGCGAAATCCAGAAAGCAATATCTGGTTTAAAATGGGATGGAAAGATTGATTTGGGCTGGCCGGGAGATTATTTGATGATAAACGAAGCCAATTTAGGCGGTAAAAAAAGCAATGCTTTCATCAAGAGAGAGATAGAGTATTCGGTTGATTTGAGCCGGGAAAAACCGGAAGCGAAGTTAAAGATTACTTATACTCACCAGGGCGAACAGAAAGATTGGTTTAGCGATGATTACCGGTTTTTTTTGAGGGTTTATGTTCCTAACGGAAGCTGGCTGTCGCAAGCGCGAGGAACCGATTCAGAAGCGCAGTTTGCGGAAGAATTCGGCAAAACTGTTTTTGGCGGTTGGACGATAGTTCCGGTAAATAGCCAAAAGACGATTGAATATGACTATTTCCTGCCGGAAAAAATAAAACAAGGAGACATTTATCGGCTTTTAATTGAGAAACAGGCGGGTGTCAATCAAATACCGATTAAGATAATTGTCAAAGACAAAGACGGCCAAGAACGAACCGAAGAAAGCGTTATAGAAAAAAATTGGCTTAAGGAATTCTAAATTTATGAAAATAGCAATGATCGGACAAAAAGGAATACCGACGCTTTTCGGCGGAGTGGAGCGCCATGTTGAGGGGCTTTCTTGCAATCTGGCCAAGAAGAAAGATTGTCAGGTTTTTGTTTATGCCAGGAGATATTATACCCCTCCCAAGACCAAAAAATATAAGAAAGTTAACATTATCCATCTGCCCACCATTAGGACAAAGCATCTTGACGCGATTTCTCATGTTTTTTTGTCCACTTGGCACGCGATTTTGATTCTTCGTCCGGAGATAATCCATTATCACGGCATCGGTCCAGCCATTCTTCTCTGGCTGCCGAAAATTTTCAGCCCGAAAACCAAAGTGGTTTTTACTTTCCATTGCCGCGACTATTTCCATAAAAAATGGAATAAAGTTGCCCAATATTTTTTAAAAGCGGGCGAGATAATCGGTTGCTATTTTGCCGACGAAGTCATTGCCGTCTCGGAAGAAATTCAACAATATATCAAAAAGGAATATAATGTGGATTCGTCATTTATCTCCCATGGAGTCGGACGGGGAAAAAAATTGCCGGCGAAATTGATTAAAAAATGGGGACTAAATAAGGATAACTATATTCTCGCTGTCAACCGTTTGGTCGCTCACAAAGGGATCCATTACCTGATAGAAGCGTATAGTCGGATTAAGACCGACAAAAAACTGGTGATTGTCGGGTGTTCATTTTATACCGATGCTTACGAACAAAAAATCAGGTCGGCAGCGGAAAATAATCCCGGTGTTGTTTTTCTGGGCGCTCAGAAGGGCAGAGTCCTAAACGAGCTTTACAGCAACGCCTATTTATTCGTTAATCCTTCAGAGCAAGAGGGGCTGCCAATGGCGGTTTTGGAGGCGGGAAGTTTTGGTTGTTTGTTGCTCCTTTCCGACATTCCTATCCATCGGAAAATGTTCTCCGATATTCCTTTCTTTTTCAGAAACAGCGATTCGGAAGACCTAAAAAGCAACTTGGAGCGCATCCTGAAAAATGGCCGCTTACTCCAGTCCAAAAAAGATAAAGCGACGAGATATAGCCATAGGAATTACAACTGGGAAGAAATTGTGGAAAGAGTAGTTTCAAAATACGCTTGATTCGTGGTATGATGGTCTTGCGTAAAATTATGAAAAATATAGACGGCAATAGGATTATCCAGTCAATAATTGTCGGAGCTATTACTCTTATATCGGCGATTTTCTGTCCGAGCGAATAAGTAAATATTATTCTGTATGGCTAAGGATTATTACCAAATCTTGGGCGTTGGAAAAAACGCTCCGGAGAATGAAATTAAAAAAGAATATCGCAAGCTGGCCCTTAAGTATCATCCTGACCGGGCGCCGGAGGACAAGAAGAAGGAATACGAGGAAAAATTCAAGGAAATCAGCCAGGCCTATCGGATTTTGTCCGATAAAGAAAAAAGGGCGCAGTATGACCAATATGGACAGACCTTTGAGAATGGTTCTCCTTTTGGCCGCGGTTTTTCTCAGGGCGATTTTCGCTCGTTTTACGACGCTTTTGGCGGAGAGGATATTTTTGAAGATTTGGGTTTTGGCCGAATTTTTGAGGAAATTTTCGGCTTTGGTTCGCGCTCTCAGGGGGCTAAAACGCCGGTTGGACAGGATATCGCCATTGACTTGGAAATAGATTTGGAAGACGCTTTTTCCGGCGTTAAAAAAGAGGTGGAATTGTCAGAGTTTGTTGTTTGTCCGGTTTGTCGGGGCAAAGGCGGCGAATCGTTAGAAAAATGCTCCCGGTGCCAAGGAAGCGGATATGAACAGAAGCGGAGACAGACGCCATTCGGAGTTTTTTTAGAGCAGAGGTCATGTTCGGAATGCTATGGCCGGGGAGAGGCGCCTGAAAAACCCTGTCCGAAATGCCACGGCGAGACGCGGGTAAAAGAGAACAAAAAGATTGCCATAGCGATACCGGCCGGAATAGACGACAGCCAGACATTAAAAATAGCGGAACGGGGAAACGCCGGACAATACGGCGGCGAGACCGGAGATTTATACGCCAATATTCATCTCCGGCCGCATCAATATTTTCGCCGGCAAGGAGACAATCTTTATTACGACCTGACGGTCAACTTTACCCAGGCGGCGTTGGGTGATAAAATAGAGATACCGTCAATTGACGGGGAAAGATTGCGGCTGAAGGTGCCGTCCGGGACCCAGTCAGGCGCTTTAATGGAATTGACTGGCCGGGGGATGCCGCGTCTCTATGGCCGCCGGCGGGGGAGTATGATTGTTAGAGTCAGGGTGGAAGTGCCCAAAAAATTATCCCGCCAGCAGAAAAAATTAATTGAGGAATTAAAGAAAGTTATTTAATATGCCCTATCGCCAATTTTTAGCCAGTTTTCATCTCGGCGCCGCTTCTGGCTGGGATTTGTTTATTATTTTGGTTTTTCTGATAACGGTTTTGGTTTACGGGCTTTTTCTCGGTCGCAACCGGCTGATAGTTTTATTATTAAGCAGTTATTTTTCTTTTTTAATTGTTAATGTTTTGCCCTGGGAAAGATTGGCCTCTTTGGGCTGGCTGGGGATAGGGGATGGCCCGTCGGCTTCTTTAGAGATTATTATCTTTTTAGGAATTATTCTTCTGTTCTATTTTCTTATTCCGCGTTCGGTTCTCAGTTCGGTTTTAAGAATACGGAAAAGAGGAGACGCTTCCTGGCTTCGCTTACTGATATTAAGCGTTGTTCAGGTCGGGCTGTTGGCAATGACAATTCTTTCGTTTTTGCCCAAGGAGGCCTTGGCCGATATCGGTTCAATCGTTAAAATGGTTTTTGTCGGTTCATCGGCGCAATTTGTCTGGACGATCCTGCCGATTCTGACGGTGGTCTTAATGAGAAGAAACAAGAAAATAGATGAGAAGTAAGTTGGATTTGCGCAATCAAGCCAGCGCGCCTTGCTTGATTTTTGTTTGTTTTTCGGTTAGAATACAGACGTTTGCCCCGTTAGCTCAGTGGTAGAGCAGTTGGCTTTTAACCAATTGATGAGGGTTCGATTCCCCCACGGGGTACCAGATCGGCTTCTTAAAAACCAAATATACAATAGATAAAAAAAGGAGGCGGTACCATGGAGATTAAGTTTTCCGTAGAACAAATGGAGATGCAACCAACATTGCTATGTAATCTTGATTGTGCTTACTGCTATCTTTCTAGTCGCGACAAAAATAGAAGGATGGCGCCATCTATAGCCAAAAGAGTAGCCCAATGGATTGCCGAGATGGACAGCGCTATTGAGATAATCTGGCATGGGGGTGAACCTTTAATCTGCGGTCTTAATTACTTTTTACAACTTATCTCTCCGTTCGAAAAATTACGGGAACAAGGAATTGTCCATCACGGAATTCAAACTAACGCAACTCTTATTAATAAACGTTGGTGTGAATTCTTCCATTCATATCAATTTAGAGTGGGAGTAAGTCTCGATGGACCGCTGTGGGCAAATACTCAGCGCGTAAAACGAAATGGCGAACCGGCTTTTGACAAGACAATGCGCGGAATTAACCATTTACGGAAGGCCAACATTCCCTTTAGTGTTATTTGCGTCATCGGCAAAAACAGCCTTAATAAAGCAAGGGAGCTATACGAATTCTTTTCTAAGATTGGCTGTATGTCGCTTGGAATCAATATAGAAGAAACTCTTGGTGTTCATATTGTTAACTCACGCAACGATGACGATGTAATCTTAACCTTTTGGCAGGAGTTATTCTCGTGTTGGCAGAAAAATCCGGTGATTAAAATGCGAGATTTTGCCCGAGTACTGTCCTCTTTAGCGCTACTCGGTAGTGAAGTTCAAAATAAACCGCCGGCGTTGTACGACATTTTTCCAAGCGTTGCTTGGAATGGAGATGTCACACTGTTATCCCCAGAGTTTCTTAATACCAGCGCTTCCTGTTATGGTAATTTCGTGGTTGGTAACGTTCTTGATAAGAATATTAAATCTATTATTAAACAAGGAGAAAATGCTTCTTATGTCCAAGATTTCTTGCGCGGCGTTAGTCGTTGCCGGGAAGAATGCGAATATTTTCCTTTGTGTTATGGCGGCCAAGCAGGGAATAAGTTCTTTGAATATGGCACGACCGACACAACAGAAACCACGTTTTGTCGAAACTCGGAAAAGAGATTAGTGGATGCAATACTTCAACAACTAGAGCAATCCGAAATCTAGAAAAGGAGGTCAGGCATGCAGAAAACATTGAAAGAAAGAACCGAAAATCTAAAAGGCCGGCTCCAAAAACTGGCCGAGACAGCGAGTAAGTCATATAAGGAATGTGACAGGGATGGCGAACTTGCTATCCTATTGCCGCAGCGCCCCGGTTCCGCCAGCTGGAATAAGGGTTGGAGTAAGTACGGCAAAACCTAAAAAGGGCAAACCGTTCATCCTAAATGTGACTTGAGTGGAAGTTTATAACTTCCACTCTTTTTTTAAATATCTTTTTTTGCTATTATTAAAAGATCTATATATGACAAATATAAACACTATTCCCAAGAATTTATTAAGGAAGTTTATTATACATAGAAAGCTGTCTGGCACAGTTTCTTTTTTGCGTTATTTACAAAAAAAGGGTCAATTGAAAGAT
>Ga0100387_10001762_pt1 | contig 18440 bp, 13 predicted proteins | sample CryGeymeta201511_FD_81547 | JGI IMG/M metagenome (GOLD analysis project Ga0100387, IMG submission 81547) | Groundwater microbial communities from Crystal Geyser aquifers in Utah, USA - Crystal Geyser metaG 2015-11 | ecosystem: Environmental > Aquatic > Deep subsurface > Groundwater | place... | reverse complement strand
ATCCTGGCCTCGGTGGCAATCGGAATGCATATCAATCCACTCCTGCTCATGATTCCGGCTACGTTGGCGGCATCCCAGGCATTTATGATGCCCGTAGCCACACCACCGAATGCGATCGTGTTTGGCAGTGAACGAGTGGAAATTCGGGATATGGCCAAAATTGGATTTTTTATCAACCTGGTGGGTGTTCTGGTGATTACTCTGGTTTTTTATTACTTTGGTAGGATGGTTTTCGGGTTTGATCCGGCACAATTCCCTGTTTGGGCGGAAACAGCAACTCAGATCATACCCTAACGCAACGCCGTATTGAGAGGAAATCCAGCGGTGGCAAATCGTGAACAACTCCAACTATTAAAACTCAGTGTCATCGGCTGGAATTTATGGCGTGAAGACAATCCCGAAATCATTCCGGATTTTAGGGGTGCTGACCTGCGCGGGTGTATGCTCACCGGTGCGAATCTACGGAATGCTCAGCTCCAAAATGCGAATTTACACGCGGCGGGATTAAGGCAAGCGGATTTGCGGGGTGCTGATTTGACCAACGCCAATTGCTCAGAAGCGGATTTTATTGCAGCTAACCTCACCGGCGCTGTTACAACCGACACCAATTTTCACGAGGCTGACTTTACGGGCGCACGGAAAGATGACGGTATTTTGAGCAACAACGGATCACTCCCCCCGGGGTAAAAATCTACAAACCCACGCTGCCCAGAATGATCCAACTAAAATGAAGCGGAAATCCGATTAAATTCTGCAATTCGATTTTCGACTGGGTTTCTGACCAATAAATATTCACGAATCCCGGGGAATCCCTTTCAGACGAAAACCAACCATCCGGATCACTCATCTCAACTGTGGGCAGAGCGCCGCGTAAACTGTATATGGCATTCGGTCCACCGCTGGAGTTGATAATCAGAACCCCGTTAATCGCGCTGCTAATTTCTGCAACCGCACCGCTGTCAACAGCCGCGGTTTCACCCGTTATCGGTGTCCCGAAAATGGTACCCTGATCCCAGTTGTTGTGGTCATAGACGGCATAGCTGATACCATTAAAATCATCTCTCGGCACATAGATTCTTGGGGTCAAACCGGCACCGATTGATTGTGCACCGAGCGAGTTTAGCATGAAGACGTTGCTAATGACAATCGGGTAGGTCGTGCTATCCAGTGAAAAGGCAGTTCTCGGCGATCCCTGTTCTCCGGCAAGGATCATGGAATTCGAAATGATTCCGCCACGAATACCGTGTAAATAGACACCGTTTGTGGATTGGTTTCCTTCAGAATTAGCCGCTCCGAAAATGTTATCAATCACCAGGTTTTGCAGTGCCTGGTTGTGCCTGATGTGAATGATATTTCCATTAGCACCAGAAGAAGATTGTTCCCACCTGATATTTTCCAGTTTGAAATTCAGTGAGGTCTCAGTTGTCGTCGTGTCATTCCAATAGAGACCATTTTCGCCGCAAACCCAAGCTTGGTAACCATCAAATATGACATTGGTTAAATTCACACCGCTGGCAATGCGTACACAAGCTTGTGTGGATGCGGGTCCCTCTTCCACCCCCAGATACAGATCGGAAAAGTGGCCATGATCAATATCGATGGAGGCGTTGGGATTGTCCTCAATCGAGATGGGGATGTCCGCAAAAATTGTTGATTTACTGACGGAAAGGATGTCCCGTCCTTGATATTGAATACCAATGGATGTGTTTCCGGTCCATGACCCTATCGTGATGTTCTCAATATCCATAACACCAGCATCTGTAACACGAACGGCGGTCTTTTTTACACTCGACGTGCCCAGAATACTTAAGTCGCTCAAAGAACACTGATAAAGCATCTCATCAGTCCCTTTACTGAAATTGAATACGATGCCGGAATCAGCGTAAATAGTCGTTGTATAAATTCCTGCACCCTGGATTTGAATGCGGTCTCTGTTTACCTGAATCGTACCGTCAAGATAGATGTTCCCCTCAGGAATGAGCAAATGCGCACCATTTCCCGTAACGGCATTTATGGCAGCCTGAATGGTTGCGGTGTTGGCTCGTTTATCCGCAAGCGTCACGTCAAGTCCAAACACGATTTGACCAAACTCCTGAATGTCTATCCCTGAGTTCGAACTACCCGAAACTTCAATATTCGTGATCTCGTAGATAATTTTCTCGGTGCAGCTTTGCAACAGAAGACCGATTAGGGCGGAAATCAAAATCATGAATGAGGATGCGTACTTCACAATGACTGTCTCCTTTTCAAAGAAAAACATTTACGATTCCCAGGAATCAGGTGTTTTTTTAAAAAAAAATGTCTCCAACTATCTGTCTGGTTAAATGTCAGTATATCCCGCCAATGTGATATTGTCAATAGCGATCAAGTTGGAACATCTCTGAATAGGGAAGAAAAGTCATGGGGCTTACCCGAATCAAATCCAGGAAACTTTCCTTTGAATGACTTGAAATTTCTAAGTTTATGGAGATATTTGAGCGTCGTGAAGTAATTAAAAATAAAATAAATTATCGTCATTGAATAAGGGAGTAGAAATGGAAGCACTCACAACCTGGATCGGCCAAATTCACTGGGAGATACTGGTGATCGGGGTCATCGAAGTCATTCTTATCTTAATCGGGACGCGCATCCTGTTGGCAGTTTTGCATAGAATTATCCAGGGCACTCAGACGCGCGTTCTGAAATCACACCAGAAAGAGAATTCTGGCAGTGAAACTGAAAAACGGCTGAATACCCTGTTCACACTAATCTGGCAGGGAATTGCCCTTGCTGTTTGGCTGACCGGTGCTTTGATCATTCTGGACAAGATTGGGATTGAAATTGGTCCCATCCTGGCTGGCGCCGGGATTCTGGGTCTGGCGGTTGGTTTTGGCGCTCAGAATCTGGTAAAGGATGTGATTTCCGGATTTTTCATTATTTTGGAGAATCAGATTCGGGTAGGGGATGTGGCGATTCTGGACGGGACCAGCGGTTTGGTTGAAAAAATCAATTTTCGGACCACCGTGTTGCGGGATTTGTCCGGAGTGGTGCATGTTTTTCCAAATGGTTCCATCAATCTCATCAGTAACATGACCAAGGAATGGTCTGCTCATGTGTTTCAGATTGGTGTGGCTTATAAAGAGAACACGGATGATGTCACGGCACACATTAAGCAAGTTTTGGCCGATTTGGCGCAGGATGCGGAATTTGGTCCGTTGATTCTGGAGGAGCCGGAGATTTTCGGCGTAGACCAGTTGGGTGATTCAGCGGTCGTGATCAAAGGTCGCGTCAAAACAGTTCCGGGTGAGCAGTGGAAAGTTGGTCGGGAGTTTATCCGGCGTGTGAAGCTACAGTTTGATGCCCATAATATTGAGATTCCATTTCCCCATCAGACCCTTTATTGGGGAGAAGGTCAGAACCCGACGAAATTGGTGCAGAATTTGAAAAACGGTTAAAACCGTTATCCGCAATCAGTCGTTTGTTACTCTCACCCACCCGAATGAATTCGGCTGCTCATTCACCAATTTTATCACAACCGCTCATCGCAAAATCGGAAACCAAGTTGGCTTCGCGAAACTTGGTTTCGGGTGAGTTCTCTGGCTTTGTTTTTGCCGATTTGCAGTTAACATTTGTGAAGATTCTTAACAAACTACCACCGACCCGTGGGACTAATGAGCGATGGATGTTGAGATAAAGGCGCGAGGGAGGGAAAGTAAATAATATGAACAATTTTAATCGAACCGGATTTACGGCTCTCACCGGGAGCCTTGTCTTCCTAATGGGATGCTCATTTTTACAGCCAACTGCCGAACCGGTGATGGAAATTCCAGCTCCTCCGGCAGTTATACTAATGGACCAACCCAGAACCGAGCGTGAATTTCGTGCTGCCTGGGTTGCCACTGTTGCGAATATTGACTGGCCCAGCAAACCTGGTTTAACCACCACCGAACAACAGGCGGAAGCGCTGGTCATTTTAGATTCGGCGGCACTGCTTAATCTGAATGCCATCATATTTCAGGTCCGGCCACAGTGCGACGCGTTGTATAACAGCAAACTTGAACCCTGGTCATTTTATCTGACAGGGGAGCAGGGCAAAGCGCCGGAGCCCTATTACGATCCGTTGAAGTTTTGGATTGATGAAGCACACAAACGGGGGCTGCAACTCCACGCCTGGTTCAATCCGTATCGGGCACATCATCCGGCAGAAGGTGAAATTGGTGAACATTCCATCGTTAAAACACGTCCGGAGCTGGTAAAAAAATTGGCTGAGGACGGCTTCTACTGGCTCGATCCGGCCAAAAAAGAGACTCAAGGCCATTCACTGGCCGTGGTGATGGATGTGGTGGAAAATTACGATGTGGACGGGATTCATTTTGATGATTATTTCTATCCCTATCCCTCTTACGTGACCGGCGGCGACTTTCCGGATGATGATACCTGGGCGGAATATCTGGCCGGTGGGGGAACACTTTCCCGCGGGGATTGGCGTCGGGACGCGGTGAATACATTCATTCGTGAACTCTATCAGCGAATCAAAACCGAAAAACCCTGGGTGCAATTTGGACTGAGTCCATTCGGAATCTGGAAACCCTCACACCCGGAATCAATCGCCGGGTTCAATCAGTATGAGCAGCTTTACGCAGATGCAAAATTGTGGTTGAATGAGGGCTGGGTTGACTATTTCACGCCACAACTTTACTGGCCGATTGCTCAGATTCCTCAAAGTTATCCGGTTTTACTAGGATGGTGGGAGCACGAGAACACGCTTCATCGCAACCTCTGGCCGGGTGTATTTACAAGTCGGGCGCGGGAGGAAGGTCGGGCATTAGAAATTGTCAATAAGATAATGGTGACGCGTGGAATGCTTCCGGAGAGTCCGGGAATCGTTCATTTCAGTATGAAAGCGCTCCAGAAAAACTTTGGCGGTGTGTCGGACCGCTTGATAAATGGCCCCTACGCGCAAAAAGCACTGCCACCGCAGTCTCCCTGGTTGGACGACATCGCGCCATCCCCTCCCCGGGTGACGGTCACAATGGCGGAAGAAGCGAATCAACTCAACATTTCCTGGGTATCTGATGATTCAGATCCGGTGTTCAATTATGTCGTTTACTACAAACAGGGCAAAGGCTGGCATTATACCATTTTGAATGAAAATGACCTATGTTTGACCATCCCGGTGTATCGGGAAATTATTTTGAACGCAGGTACGACAGTAGGGGTGGACCAAGAGGTAATTTCCCCCGTTCGGGAGTATGTCACCCAAATCGCCGTCTCTTCAGTAGACAGACTTGGCAATGAAAGTAAATTGATCTATACGCAAATTGATTGACTGGTTGGTCGTTGCTTTTAAAACAAAAGGGCTGGAAAATCAGCCGATAGTGAGTTTCAAGTCTGGGACTTTGACATTCCCAACTGGCGTTTTTTTAAATATCGGAAACTGATCAGTTTTTGCTCCTGCTCATCCCACAATCTCAGGAACAAACTTTTTAGTCCGGAGCGAAATGTCAGGGTGACGCCCTTGGAAAACTGCGGATTTTCCCGGTGGCATTTTTCGAGATAATAATTGGGAATTCGCGGGCTCAGATGGTGGATATGATGAAAGCCGATGTTACCGGTAAACCATTGAAATACCCGTGGTAAACGGTAGTAAGAACTTCCCTTCAGAGCTGCCTGGGCAAAATCCCAACTTCCATCATGGGACCAATAGGTGTTTTCATATTGATGCTGGATGTAAAACAGCCAGGTCCCGCAGGTGAAGGCAATGAGCATGATGGGAGTTTCCACTGCCAGAAATGCCTTCCAGCCAATTAACCACATCATGCTCCCGATCAACAGCGCCACAGCCAAATTTGTCCAGTATACGCTGCTACGGACATTTTTCAGCTCAGGTTTGGTGGGATTATGAAAGCGATTGAAAAACAGGATCAGCAGCGTCGGTCCAACCAGGAATAGCACCAGGGGATTTCTGAAAACCCTGTATTTTAATTTTTTCCATTTCCCGGCCATTAAATATTCCTGATCGGTCATGGTGTATACATCACCAATTCCGCGACTGTCCAGATTTCCAGCGGTGGCATGGTGGAGCGCGTGACTTTTTCGCCAGTAGTGGTATGGAAAAAATGTGATGAGACTGCACCCAAGCCCGACCCACGTGTTGGCACGTTTTGATTTGAAGAAGGAGCCGTGACCACAATCATGTTGAAAAATAAACAGACGGATCAGGAATCCTCCCGTCGGAAAAGCCAAGACCAGTGTGATCCAGTAACTCCAGTCCAGACTCAGCACCATTAAAAACCAAAGAATAAAAAACGGCACCGCTGTATTATTGATCTGCCAAATGCTGCGCCAACGACTGGGTGATTGATATTTGCTGATGAGCGATTTCCATGAATCGGGAAGGGAAGGCATGAGTAAAGGTTTGTTGAGATTCAATTCAGGTCATTCCCTCATTCTGCGTTGCGAACGCCGGATATTACATCCGAATCGCTGGAAAACAATTAAAAGGTGACGGATTAAGTCTGGAATGGACAGCGTCCGGGGGAAATCCCCTGAATACATCAGCGGGATTTACAAACGATTCAATGAGGTTACCATCTACGAATGTATCGAAAAGTCAGTTGGGGAGAAAAATCTGAATGCCCGTAACGATTTGCAAAAGGATCTAAAGCCAAGCGTAATTCGCTTAAGAGCTTATTTTTTTTGCGTGGCGACTTCCACGGTATGTTCGAGATCTTCAATTGAAAATGGTTTTTGAAGGACAAGGTCCACCCCGTTCTCCCGAACCGCATCCATTTCCATCTCCAAAGCCCAACCCGTAAGTAGTACGACCGGCATATCCGGAAAATCCAATTTTACATACCGCGCGACTTCCCACCCGCTCATTTCAGGCATTCCAAGGTCGGTAATGACGAGATCGAATGGATTTTTCTTCAATTCACCGAGTGCTTCCTGGGCTGAAGTAAAGGCAACCACCTGATGATCATATTCTGCCAAAACCTCTTCGATGATGTCCAGAACATATTTTTCGTCGTCAATCACCAGGATCCGGCTCGGGTGAGATTTAATGACAGGATGCACAACCGGCGGTCGCGAAATGCCCTTCTCAGCTATGGGGAAAGTCAGTGTAAATGTGGTGCCCTGACCGACGGCACTGGTAACTGAAATAGTCCCGTTATGCCGCTTACACACACCGTATACTTCGCTCAATCCAAGCCCGGTGCCCTTAACACCCTTCGTTGAGAAAAATGGATCAAATACGCGTTCGGTTGTCTCTTCCGTCATGCCCAAACCAGTATCCTGAACCGTCACAATGAGGGTGTTATTTTTTATTTCAGTCTGAATGGTGATCACACCCCCGTCCGGCATCGCGTCAACGGCATTAAAAATCAAATTTGTAAAAGCCCGGCGTAAATCATAAGCCGCACCAAGGATGTATATATCCGGTGGTAGCTCAAGTTTAACGTCAATGAGGATTCCCTGGATGCGTGATCCGTCGCGCCAGCGGGGACGCGTCAGTGCCACGACCTCCTCCAGAAGCGCTTGCATGTCCACAGATTCGAAGTCAGTCCCCTCCCGTACCCGGGCAAAATCCTGCATGCGTTTCACCGTTGCCGCTCCATCCAGGGCAGCGGTTTCCATGACGGCAAAATTTTTCAAAAGTTCGGTGTCGGTTGTCAGTCTTTTCAATAATTGGAGTCTTCCCAGAATACCGGTCAGGACATTATTGAAATCGTGGGCGACACCGGAACTAATCTGCCCCAGCGCGGCCAATTTTTTATTCTGAACGCTTTTATCACTCATTTCGCGTGTGCGTGTAACATTGCGACCAACCAGAACAAATCCACCAGCCTGGCCGTTTTCACCCGAGATCGGATAGAGTCGTTCTTCAAAGTAGGCTTCGAATCGCGAATCATAATACTCAACCGGCGTGATCTCTCCAGATTGCATCGTCTCTGCCAGTGGGCAATCTTCACAAACGCCATCCCGTCCGCGGTATTTTTCGAAACATGGGGACCCTTTGATGGGAAAGCCACCACCCAGAATGATGTCTGCCGGACGATTCGATTCGGTGATCAGGTAATTGGCATCAACCAGAGTAATAAAATCAGTGAGTTTGTCCAGAATGTACCGATGAAGTCCAGAGACCTGATTTGAAACGAGGGTATTTTGTAGACTGGAATTTGGCATGCGGTAAAATATAGGAAGTTCCGGTTGATCAGCTAAAAAGAAATTGCACTTGGTTCAAAATAGACCGGCAATCACACATTGAATAAAATGGATAATTTTACCAATGCCAGTATTAATAATGATTTAGTGGTGTCGTTGTGGGTGAAGGAGATCTGGGAACCCCTGAAGGGGTTCCCAGGCTTTACCAGAGAGCAGAAAAAAGGAAGTCAAAGGCGTTTGGGGGGGTGAAGGGAGCACCTCCGACTTCCGTGGGTAAGGCAAACTTAGAGTGTCGACAATGCAATTTCCGTTTCCAGCATTCTGGAGACGGCATTCATGCGTTTGAAGTTCGTAATAGCTTCGCGGAAAACGTCGGTTGCTTTGGCGTTTTCACCCGCTGTTTTGTAAAGCTGTCCCAATTCAAACAATGTCTCGCCCAAATTCAAGGGGTTGGACAAATCCGTATTAATGCGTCGACTGTTTTCAAAATAGGATTCAGCCTGTTCCGGATGTCCGGAATCTCTGCTGATCATTCCCAGCACCCGATAAACATCGGCTACTCTTAAACGGTCTCCCATTTCAGAAAAAATATGAAACGCCGTGACTACCAGCGCGTTGGCCGCTGAATAGTCGCGTTTACGACAGGCAATTTCAGATTGAACCAGATACGATAGACCGCGTTGATGACGCAGATTGCTTCGATCTGAATAGAGATTGCTCTCTTTGATCTGAGCTTCAGCCTTCGGAAAATTCCCCTGCTGCATGTGCACATTCGCTAAATTCAGATTCAATGATGCCCGTAAACTATCGTTGGTATCTTTACCCAAAATTTGCAGCGCGTTCTTGAAATGGTCGATGGCATCATTCCATTTCCCCAAAATATTAGCCACATTCCCCAGGTTAACATGGATGCTCGCCAGTGTTGTGTTCAACTTGGCGTTTTGGGCAGCTTCCAGAGCTTCCAAAAGGTATTTCTTACCCTCTTCCAGTTTACCCTGATCAATCAAGATTGTCGCCAAACGATTTTGGACGGAAATGATACCCTTTGTATCTTTGATCTTTTCAAACAAGCGCAGACTTGTCTTTAATTCCTGTTGTGCCAAATCAAAATTATTCTGTTGATACGCGATTTTGCTAAGATTGATATGAATCCTCGCTAGAAGAAAGTCTTCACAAAAACGGGCATGCTTTGTCACGATTGCGATGAATAATCGAGATGCTTTTTCCAGCTCACCAAACTTTAGAGCGGTTTGGGCTACCTGAAAAAGAAAATTCGGATAACTCGCGCTATCTAAAAATTGCCCGGCATGGCTGGTCATCGTATCAAAATCAACTTCTCGCAGCAGCTTCTTGCGCTCGTCGTCAGACAGTGTCGTCGCGTCAATATCACGCCAACTGTTTTTAAACAGGCGATCCCTTTCAGCCAACAGATTCGTCATCTGATCTGTGAACACCTGACCACAGCGTTCACTGGCCATATCGGAGACAGCCTCGAGAAATTTGTGTAAACTTGTATTACTCATGGACAATTCCTATCCCGGTGTCGAATAATTCAATGAATATTTGCATAGTGTGTTGTCTTGCAACGCGTACAAATTAGTCACCATTAATCGCCATTGTCATCATCCCAGGCCCATGCAAAAGATGTAAAGTGGTTTATATATCCGGAGATTGTTTCAGCTTCCATATCCACAGTGCTACCGGGCACGACAACCCATAAGCCGGATTCTTCATTCTGCCAATAAAGTTGCAGATTGGCAGGATCGCCAGTGAAATCAAGATAGTCCCAGGACAAGGTTACTCGAACCGGTACCTGAAACTGCTGGCTGGGTAAAAATTCAACCGCGGCTCCAACACCATTTTCAGCGTCGGCATTGGTTACCGCCACGACGAAAAGACGAGCAAATTCAGTATAGGCGTGATCAGGGACTTCGACCTTGTTACCAAAAGTTGAATTTCCACCAACCGTGCCGCCACGACTCTTCCAAATGTAACGCCAGGCGATTGCGGCATATTCATTGTCATCATCATCATCGCCATCGGTTGATTTTGTCAATTGTGTGGGTGCCTGAATCCCCTGCACTTTCAGGGCGGCAATAGCATCTTGAACTTCTGGTTTCCAGTTCACAAAATGCATGTCCTCAGTGGCAATTCCCACATTGGCCTGTGTCATTAAATCCTTGGGGTTGGTTAACCCATTCTCACTACAACCACTCAATGCGAACCACAACCCAGTGGCTACCAAAATTCCTGCGTACCAGTTTAATCTCTGTTTCATCACATCTCCTCTCCTCAATTTTGCCAGATGTTAGCGGCTTATCTTAACCAAAGCGTGTGCCAAAGGTTTTTTGTCGATTTCAAATGTAAAAAAGATGATAGGACAAGATGAAAAACACGCATGTAAACGAAATAAATACAATGAGATGAATGCGTGATACGGTATGAATCGTTGACTATCATCGGTTAAAAATATATTCGGGAGTAAAAAGTTCTGTGTCAGGGGTGGTTTATATGAACCGGTTTAAAAGAACCAGTTGTGTGCTATGACTCAGGTCGTGCACCCTTTTCTGCGATCGTGCAGATCAGTCGCAAACAATCCCCATCCATTAAGGTCAACTGAAGATTATTGCTCTCCGATTCCAAAATTCGTTTCAGCTGACGCATGGGCGCTGCACCGGGATGATGCGAGTTTTCCAGGGGATATTTCAAACTCTCTCCGGCGGATGGCTCGTTTAATAGTTCGCAGACAAGCTGCACCGCATCGCGAGGGACCATTTTTTCATCAATTGACAGGTGTACGAGCGGATGCTCCACAACCTGTCGGGCGCTGTATAGGAAACTGATTAATACCAGCTTGATGCCCTCAGCATCACAATTCACGATTATCGCATGATCCGGATTCGCGTACTCAACCTGAACATTTGCAAGTGCCGGTAATACCCGGATAAAACCAAGCGTTTCCCGTACAACGGCATCAAGGTCTATGGAACTCAGGTTTGCAGAATTTTCACCGGGATCACTCAATGTCCGGGCAAATGATTGAATCCGTTTGGCGGTCTCCGTGATCTCGGCAATTTTGCGCTGGACAATTTCAGCGTCACCCTGCGCCAACCCTCTGGACATCATATTGATCTGCATGGAAAGAACGGATAGGTGATTATTGATCGAATGAGCAATCTCATGCTCGGTAAATGTTTGCCCTTGTCTGTAAATCAGATTGAAAAAGTCACCCAGGGTTGAGTCGTCAAGCATGGACATGGATCAGAATCCTTCAGTGCGTTTTGTTCGGTTGGTTTTTTTCAGCGGGCATCAGTGGAGATTAAATTTTCGCATTCTGTATTTCAACGTTTCCCGGGTAAGCATTAACAGTTCGGCAGCTTTGGTTTGATTGCCATTCGTTCGTTCCAATGCCTGGTTAATCAGGTGCCTTTCAATATCCACCAGCGCAATTCCCTCCGGTGGAATTTGAATTTCCAACGGATTGCCTTTCGGCGGTTTTCGGGAAAGCGTCGGCTCGCTCAGGCGCAGCAGCGCATTCAAACTCGCGGAAGTTAAGGTATCTTGCGTCTCAAAAAGCACGGCCCGCTCAATAATATTACGCAACTCACGGACATTCCCCGGCCAGGAATATTGTCTGATTGCCCGCAATACATCCGGTGAAATGGCTTTGATATTGCGTTTTAACTCGCGGTTATAGAATTCCAGAAAATGCTTGGCCAGGATAACGACGTCATCACCACGGTCCCGTAATGCCGGAATTTCAATGCGTGCGACATTAAGCCGATAATATAAATCCTTCCGGAAATCGCCTTTTTCAGTGGCAATATCCAGATCCTTGGAGGTGGCGCTGATGACGCGAATGTCAATTTTGATCTCTTTGGTCCCGCCCACCCGACGAAAGGTTTGCTCTTCTAAAACTTTTAGCATCTTGGCCTGAAGTTCCAGGCTCATATCAGCGATTTCATCCAGAAAAAATGAGCCGCCGTCTGCGATTTCAAGTAACCCCGTCTTCCGTTGCCGGGCACCAGTGAATGCCCCGGCTTCGTAACCGAATAATTCCGCTTCCAGCAACGTGGGCTGAATCGCTGAGCAGTTGATCTCTACAAAGGGTTTTTTGGCGCGCTGACTGTTGTGATGAATCGCTCGCGCAACCAATTCTTTGCCTGTCCCGGTTTCGCCGTGAATCAGGACCGTTGTTCGGGGTGACCGGGCGATTTGTCGGATCAGTTCAAAAACTTGAAGTATCGGCTCACTGTTGCCGATGATCTCTCCGAATCCGAGGGATTGGCGTTCTTCGCGCCGGAGGTAGGCTATCTGCTCATCGAGGGCTTTATTGCGTAATGCCCGGTCCACAACCAACGCCAGTTCATCCATGTGGAATGGTTTCTTAATGTAGTCCCGCGCCCCGAGCTTCATGGCATTTACGGCCGTACTGACATTCCCATGTCCTGTAATCATAATGACTTCGATCTCGGAGTAGGCTTTTTTTACACGCGCCAAAAGTTCCAGGCCGTCAATGGTCGGGAGAAAGATGTCCGATAAAATCAGGTCCGGCTGTTCAACTTTAATCAAATCCAAGGCTTCTTCGGCTGATTCCACCGCGTGAACATCGTATCGTTTCATTTGCAGGAATTCTGTCAACTGTGAGCGAATTAGGGGATCATCATCGACGATTAGTATTGTTGGCATGTGGCTCTGGCATCAAGCTTGCGGTTTTTCCGCAGATGGTTATTTGGAATTTCCGTTCCGAAAATAATGGCAGGACACCGGAAATACAAGTCCGTAAAATCAACGATATTCACGCATGACTTTAGGAAATACTTTAAGTGATTTTGCCGAGCTTAAACAACCAATTTGAAACATGCTCCAAATAATTAACTTGGGCATCCCAATGGAATGATTTCGCATTTTCTGAATATTGAATGAAAGAAAAGATAAATATTTGGAATCGTCGTGACTGAAACACCCCCACAACCCTGGTGGCAAAAGGCCGTTTTTTACCAGATTTACCCCCGAAGTTTCAAGGATACAACCGGTGATGGCATCGGTGATTTAGCCGGAATCATCCAAAAACTGGATTACCTCAAAGGAACGCCAACATCACTGGGGATTGATGCCATCTGGCTCAGCCCGGTCTACCCGTCACCCCAATCTGATTTCGGTTACGATGTGAGTGATTACTGCGCCATTGACCCCATTTTTGGGGACTTGTCCACATTCAGGCAACTGCTCCGGGAAGCTCATGAACGCGACATAAAAGTTGTGATGGATTTGGTGGTGAATCACACCTCGGCGGAGCATGACTGGTTTAAAGAATCACGCACTTCCCGTGAAAATCCAAAGCAGGACTGGTATATCTGGCGCGATGGTTCAGGGGACGCACCTCCAAATAATTGGCACAGCGTGTTCGGCGGCTCAGCCTGGCAATGGGATGATCAACGACAGCAGTATTATCTGCACCTGTTTTTAAAGGATCAGCCGGATCTGAATTGGCGCAATCCCGCAGTGCAGGAAGCGGTTTGGGCGACCATGCGGTTTTGGTTGGATATGGGAGTGGATGGTTTTCGTCTGGATGTTTACAATTTTTATTTCAAAGACGCGGAATTGCGATCCAACCCAAAACGACGAAGTTTCAAAGGAATTTTCTACAAATATGCCTCCCAGCATCACCACTACGATCAGGATCAGCCCGAACTGTATTCGACATTGGCAAAAATGCGTAAAATCGTTGATTCCTATCCTGGCGATCGGATGCTGGTGGGTGAGACCAGTACCCTTGAAGATTTCAGAAGAGCCTTTTCTTATTATGGTGATGAGAATAAGGGACTGAACCTCGTGTTCAATTTCGAAATTCTCCATTCCCGGTGGCGTGCTCGCGATTTCCGCAAAGCAATTCAACATTGGCAGACCTGCGCACCGGAAGATTCATGGCCAACCTGGGTTTTGAGTAACCACGATGTCAAACGCCATGGATCCCGTTATTCCCGGGGTTCGCAAATAGATCTCGCCCGGGCAAAAGTTGCTGCGACGCTCCTGCTCACACTAAAAGGCGCACCATTTCTCTATTACGGCGAAGAAATTGGCATGCTGGAGCTTGCGCTGCCCCATCACATGATTCAAGATCCACCGGGGAAAAAATTCTGGCCATTTTTCAAGGGTCGTGATGGATGCCGAACTCCGATGCAATGGTGCGATGAGGCCAATGCCGGCTTTTCTGATGGAATACCCTGGCTACCGGTGCATGAAAATTTTAAACAGGTAAATGTCTCCATTGCCGCTGCCGATGATAGCTCATTACTTCAGTATTATAAACGCCTTATCAGACTTCGATGCGCCACGCCAACCCTACTTACCGGGGTGATGCACCTTATTGAAAAGGTGCCACGCAACACCCTCATCTTTACCCGGTCAGAAGCCGGCGATGAACTTTGGATCGGGTTGAATTTTTCGCATCGAAAAGCGATTGTTCAACTTAACTTCCCGGAAAATCTGGAAATCATCCTGGCCACGCATCATGCAGAAGGTGCCACATTTTCTCATGGTGTAATGGCTCTGGAGCCCGATGAAGCTGTCATTTGTCGAAAAATCAAATAGGGGATTATTCCATGTCAGAAAACACGATCTCGCGCGGGCAGGAACGCTTTGCCATCGCACTATTGGCCATTATCACCCTGTTTCTGTTTGCCGATCAAAATCTTATGGCACCCAATCTGACCCAGATTGCCAATGATTTTGGTTTTGATGCGGTCGAACGCGATGTGAAACTGGGTGGTAATATTTCTTTTGTTTTTTGGGTTTTCGGTGGATTGATCACCCTTGGAATTGGCTATCTCACAGACCGGATTTCCCGGAAAGTCCTTTTTGTCATCGTCATTTTGGTTGGAGAAATTCCCTGTTTACTGACGGGTTTTGCCCAAACATACAACCAACTCTTTTGGTTGCGAGCCTTGACTGGCATAGGCATCGGCGGAGCCCTGCCATTGGTCTACTCACTCCTTGGGGACTATTTTTCCCCGAAAATGCGAACAGCGGCAACGGCTTACATGGCTCTGTCAATGGGGATCGGCATTGCCCTGGGGCAGTTATTGGCGGGATTCATAGGTCCGTCCCACGGCTGGCGTTTACCTTTCATTCTGGTAGCGGTACCCAATTTTGTCCTGGCGGTGATTTTTTGGTTCACCATGCGCGAACCTGTCCGGGGAAAATCTGAGGACGGATTAAAAGATCTCATTGAATCGGGTCAAATTTATACTGCCCGAATCAAATGGTCGGACTACAAAAACCTTTTTCGCATCAAGACCAACCTGCTCGTGTTTTTGCAGGGTATCCCGGGGACAGTTCCCTGGGGTGTTTTCTTTATTTTTCTGAATGACTATCTCTCCCAGGATAAGGGCTATTCCATCGAAACGGCAACCCTCATTGTGATGATCATCGGTGGGGCTGCCATTTTCGGAGGCTTTTTAGGCGGGTTAATGGGGCACAAACTCTACAACATCAATCCCAAGTATTTACCAGCGCTTTGTGGCATTACAACTTTGCTGGGCATTATTCCCACGGCGATTCTCGTGAATATTCCCAGTCAAATCGGGGTGGCCAACCCCAACATGATGCTGGCTTCGGTGGCTGGTTTATTTACCGGATTCACCATCAGCATCACCGGTCCGAATGTGAAAGCAATGCTGCTCAATGTGAACACGCCGGAAACCCGGGGCTCCATATTTTCATTGTTCAATCTCACCGATGATCTGGGAAAAGGCTTTGGTCCGGTCATTATTAGTCTGCTCATTGTGAGCCTGGGCAGAACTTGGGCTTTTAATGTCGCTAACTTGTTCTGGGTTTTTTGTGGGATTGTGTTGATTTGGTTGATCTGGGTGTTTCCAAAGGATGAGCAACGACTAAATGAGCTCATGGCCAATCGGGCAAGTGAATTAAAAAACAAGGCGTTATAACCCAGAATATATTATGTAAATCATGCGCGTCAGACCCAAAAAAGTAAAAGGGCAATTCGGGTTTTGGATTGAAGATCTGTTCAATTTCCCGGCTTTCACCTTTCCGGCGATTGATCTGGAATTGAGCGAGCGACGCTTCCTTTGGATTCCCGATGAACCGGGCTATGCCCCGGAAGGAAGTTCCCAAACCTGGTATTGGTTTGTTCAGGATTTTGAGGTTGAAGTGACCTGGAAAGCCCGGGAGAATGCGCTGCTGATGTCCCTCAAAATGACGAATTTGAGCGAGCTGCCTTTAACGATCTACGCCATTGATCCTGCGCGAATCACCATTGATCCGTTGCTATTAAAGAACCCGGCGCAACTTTCCATTTTTCAAAATGGTTTCCAGTCCTGGTCACCCACCCGATTCCGTAAAGCCAACGACACGATGAAATTTCCCCGGATTAAATCCTTCGGTGAGATGAACCATTATACGGATTCAGGATTCTGGAAGCGAAAGGACGGTCTGCTTTCCAACCAATTCCTGGTACTCAAAGAGCAATCAGCCCTGGAAGCTGGTATCTTTGGATTTCTCACTCAAAAAACAGGATTGGGTGAAATATTCTGGCAAACGACTGAACGAGGACAATTGACCTGCAGGCTGGATTTTGGCGGGAAAGAGTTGCTCCCGGAACAAACACTCAGAACCGAAGCGCTCTATATGGCGTCCGAGAACTGGCCGGACATTGTAGAAAATTATGCAGGTGCAGTTGGTGAAGCCATGTCAGCCAGAGTTCCAGACCGGCCTTTAGTCGGTTGGAGCTCCTGGTACGAGTATAATACCAAAATTTCACAATCCGATATGCTGGCTAATGCGCGAATTGCCGGAAGTCAGCCTGAGTTAGGCATCGAATATATACAACTGGATGACGGCTATCAGACCGCAGTGGGAGATTGGTTGGTTCGGAAAAAGTCCTTTCCAGAGCCGCTTGTGAAATTGGCTGAAGCCATCAAATCACACGGAATGAAAGCCGGAATATGGCTCGCTCCATTCATGGCCAGCACGAAATCCATTTTATACCGGGAACATCCTCAATGGTTTTTACGGGATACGAACGGTAAAACCATTGACTGTGGTTTCAACCCGAATTGGAGCGGTCGGTCCCTGGCACTGGACCTTACCCATCCCGACCTGCAAGACTGGCTGCATAACCTTTTTGCTGCGCTTCGTGCCGCAGGTTTTGAATTTTTCAAACTGGATTTTCTGTTTGCCGGCGTTCGTAAAGGTCACCGGTTTAACCCCCAACAATCGCCATTGGAGAGTTATCGGACGGGACTTCAAATCATCCGGGAGGCTGTGGGGGAGGAGACTCACATTCTGGGTTGCGGGGCACCTCTGGGGGGATCAGTCGGGCTGGTTGACAGTATGCGAGTCTCCGCTGATGTGAAAGAGGTTTGGGAACCTAAAATTTTCCGTTTCCTCGGTCGCGGTTGTGATATTCCCTCGCTAAAGGACAGTCTGAGAAATAACCTCACACGCTCGTTTCTGAATCGTCGGTGGTGGATCAATGATCCGGATTGTCTGGTGGTACGGGATTACCACTCAAAACTCACTACGGCTGAAATTAAATTAATGCTCACTGTCGTCGGGCTAAGTGGAGGTAATGTGTTTTACGGTGATGCGCTGTCCCGATTGCCCCACGAGCGGCTGGTGTGGATTCAGCAAATTTTACCACCATCGGCGTTCACCGCCCAACCGGTTTACCTGGAGGATGAAGAATATGCCGAGCGCATCATTTTACAAAAAGGGAACCTGCGACTGGAGGCTCATCTTAATTGGACCAACAAACATGAGGAGGTTGAATTCCAGCACACAGAAGCGCATGAGCAGGGTTATGCATTTGATTTTTGGCAGGGTAAAATGGTATCAACGAATCATGCCGTTTCCATCCCACCACACGGCGTGGTTGTTTTGATTCAACCTACGGAGAAAATCGGCGATGTTCCCCGGGTGGTTGGAAATAATTTCCACCTGGCAGGCTCTGTAGATGGACGCATTCAAACTCAATTCAACTCAAGTAGTGGTGATTTAACCTTACAAGGAAAATTTATATCGTCGGCGAGTGGAAAGGTCGCCATCGAGTTCCCCCGGGAGTTGACATTGAACGAAAAAGCCCTACCCATGGAGGTGATGGGTTTGGAGCAATGGGCAGGTGGCTTCATTTTTGCCATAGAAGCTGCCGCGCCATGGAGCGTCAAGCTAAAATTGAGAAAAAAAATATAGCTTCTAATGCAAAACACATTACTTATTTGGCTTCCGGTAATCATCACGTTGATCGTTCTGGTCGTGTTACCCATTGGCGTATT
>Ga0100387_10001749_pt1 | contig 18499 bp, 28 predicted proteins | sample CryGeymeta201511_FD_81547 | JGI IMG/M metagenome (GOLD analysis project Ga0100387, IMG submission 81547) | Groundwater microbial communities from Crystal Geyser aquifers in Utah, USA - Crystal Geyser metaG 2015-11 | ecosystem: Environmental > Aquatic > Deep subsurface > Groundwater | place... | reverse complement strand
TGCCCCAGAGCATCGGGAGTACCGGTCCCTGGGTGTCAGCATTCCCGATCTGCCCCCATGAATATACTGACCCGTCGTTTTCTCCATCCATTTTCGGCGGCGGCGGCATGAGCGCATTCATGAGCACTGCGGACCCGAGCAGGATCGCCGTCTGCGCCGCGAATAAATAGATCCCAGTTAGCCCGATCTGCGCGACACCAAAGGCGGCCGCCATCCCAATGAGTGGAATTAACGGCGCACCGATCCTCGGCATGATCACAATGCAATCGCCGGCTACCGCATCGGTGACCGCCCAGTCCTCGGAGGCAATCTCGGCACCATTGATGCTTACGACGAAACCCTCGTCGTAAAGAAACCCAGATGCGTCTAGATAGTCGATGAGCATCTGTCCAGGTCCACACGGCAGAACGATCGTCTCCCGATCATCTGGGTGAATCGGATCGTGGCAATATACGATAGAGACCGGATCGTCGAGTTTTACGAGCATGCTGTCATTCATGCTGTCATTATTCATACCGGTAGAATCCCTCTATCCTGGCCCAAGGGTCGTCGAGGTGTGCGAGGTGCACCCCCGCGGCGCGGGTAGCCTGGATGAATCTCCGTCCGGGCCCGGGGACCGTCACCCCGACATGATTCACGATCCGGGGATCTACCGCGTGAGCACGGATCACCACCAGCGCCGGCACGGTATATTCGCACGGTGTCCAGTGACTCCTCCCGGCCCTGGCCGCTGCAACGGATCGCCCCATCTCACGTGCCACGGCGATACTGGCATCAGCTGAGATATCGTGAGACTCGATCCCGATCCCGTACCGCCGGAACACCTCCATTGCCAGCGTCCAGCAGTTGTACCCGTCGGCCCCGTTATCCGAAAATGGCCTACCTACCAGATCGCTCAAATCAACCATCGGATTATCCACTTACACCACCCTTGCCCATCGCCTGAAAGCATCCTGTATGGAATGTATTGCCCAGCTCCCGACACCGCGTGAACGTTCTATCGCACTCCGTTTCCACGCCGGGATATGCACAGAGCGGCCCCTTGAATGGCTCGCGGTAGGTGCATGATTTCTGAAGCATTCTCCGGCACACGACCTGAATGCCCGGATTCCGAACACCGAGATCGAATCGGACGGTCCCGATGCCGTCCTCTATTGTGTCCACGACGCGGTATCTGAGATCCAGAGCCGGCGTCCCTTCGAACAGATACCCTGCGTTTACGACCATCACGCGGATTTCGACTTCCTTCCCCCCACCGCTGGCATCCAGGTACGGTGACAGCGCACGGTTCGGCAGATGGATCCATACGGAGAATTTCGGCAGTTCCCCCTTCCCTGATTCATCGAGTTGCCCGACACCACAAGCTGCTTTCAGGTACGTATGCCCATTCCATGCGATGTCTGCATTGTTGGCCGTGAGGTAGTGCGTGCCGCCACCACGCGGCCAGTAAATCTCGAACAAATGCACCCATGGATCTGACGATAATATCCTGTTTTTGACTGGAATAAGTGTTGCTGGAAACGACATTTTAGACTTCCTCCAATGTGAACGAAGAAGACCAGTAGGGGGAATTGTATCTCGTTGATGGGCGCTGGACGAATCTCACCGTGTAAGTACCGCCAGCCTTCGGAACAGTGAAGTCGAAAGACGCGAAAGTTCCATAGGTATTAATGAATGTGGTCCAGGTCGCGTAGTCGGTTACGCCAATGTAATCGAGATTAGCGGTCCAAGCTCTCGTGTTCCTGGTTGTGCGCCTCCACGTAACTACATACCCAGCGTCGGTCGGAGATTTGACGTCGTTAGCATTTGCTGATGTACTGGGAATTTCCCCACAAGAAGTAATTTTAGCCGAAGTGAACGTCGGAAAAGCTGCCATTTTTTACCTCACAAGTTGGCTAAGAGCACCATGGCGGTTAATGTTCCCCAACACGACGTCAACAATCATCCCTTCGATATCGGAATAGCTGGTGCTAACTTCCGCCTTTTCAGCACCCTGTCCGATCAGATTCACAGTAACTTGAGGTTGGGAAGAACCACCGGGGGTAATTCCCCCATAAGCCATCGTGGTAGGCGCCACCGAGCTCTTCGTTGGCGACGAAGTCGAGTATAACCCAAGACCTATTTTGAGCGCGTTCATAGCTCTCTCAACCAGCACCATCTTGAGAAGAGCTTTCATGAGTTCAGAGTACAGGGTCTTGAAAAAGTCCTTCACGGAAGCTTTGCCGTCAACAAATGAGTCAACGAAACCATCCATTGAACTTTGCAATGTATCAAGCGCAGTAAGTTCCATTTTCCCGTAGGTGGTGACCTCTTTTGATATCCTGAGTTTCCGGTATTTATCAGCCGCATCTCTGGCTTTTTTTATCTTATCGGTAAGCTCTTCCCATCGATCGACTTCGGCATTTATCCCAGACAGATCCTCAAGACCTTGTAACGACTCCATGATATTCTCATGAGCTTTCGATGCAGCTTGTTCAAGATCGCGTAACCTAGCCAATGTCAATTCGTATTGGTCATTGATCGATGCAGATGATTTGAGATCTTCTGGCGCTTGATATTGCGCCATGGCGTTGTTCTGTTTCCGCATGAAGTCTTCGATCCGTTCGCCGGCATCGCGGAAGACATTCTTTAATTTCTCAAGACGCTCGATCTCTTCATTAGTATTCCGCTTCACGTAGCCATGCAGCGCACGTTCTTGTCGATCAATCTCCATGCGGATATCGATGACAAGTTTCTCCATCTGTCCCAGGCTTTTGAGATCATCATCACTGATAGTATCGCCATAAGCCTTCTTGAACTGGCCAAGTTGGGAGACAATCCCATCCACTTCGGCTTGATACTGCTCGATGGTTTCCTTACGCATGTGGACAGCAGACGCCATTTCTCTCTGGAAACCCTTGAGCCCTGCGATTGCCTCTTGGAAGTCGAGACGTTTTGTTTCAAGTTGGACCTTATGGAGTTCGTCGCTCAATTGCCTGTACAATACATAGAGAGAGTTGTTTTTAAGCGATTCAGCCTCAGCGGCTTCTAGTGCGGCCTGCTTGCTCTGCGCAAACTCTTTTTGTTTTGCTTCCTCACCGTCCAGAACAACCGAACTCATTTGCTCCTGTTCGCGTAGCAAGGCCATATAAGCCTTAGCTGCATCACGGTAGTAAACCGACTCTCCAGACCTTAGTGTAACCAACACTTTCCCATGCCGTTCGATCTCCTGCTGGAGACTCAGATAAGCATCAGCTTGTGCTGTGGTATCATTGTTGAATTGTGATACGGCATGGTTAGCTTTCAATACCTGGTTGTAATCGTCGAGCGCGAACGGTTTCTTAACAACCTTCGAGAAGTTTTCATTCATAGCAATGAATTCTTCTTGGAACTCGCTGGTGTAAAATAGAAGGTCCTGGTAGTAGCGTTTCAGATCGAACTTAAGACTCTCATTGATCAACCCCCTGTTCATCCCGGGATCGAGTCTGCGAGCTTCTTCTTGTCTACGCTGTGCAGCGCCGGAAAGATCCTCGGTCAGGACGGACTGCATACGTGGGCCGGAATTTTTGAATACATCATCAGCGAGTTGCAACGCACCGGTGATTGCTGCAATCGCGATCCCAGTTTTCTTACCAAACAACATCCACCCAACAATCCCATACTCGGCCCAGTCGGGGATGCTGTTCAGGATGTTGATGGAGTGTTGGATGGTGTTGTTGTATACTTTTATGCCGTTCACAACGTCTTTGAAATAGTTCACGAGATTCGCCATTGTCTGGTTCTTGGCGAACTTCTCGATGCTGGCGACGAACTTCCGTAACCAGTCCTTGAACGGAATATTAACGTCGATCCCGAGCTGCCTGATTATCTCCACGAAAGCATTGCTAATGCGCTCTATTATGGTGCTGAACTCCCCGCTGCTAACCATCTGGTTGATATCGAACATCATACCATTAACGAATTTCGAGAAGACTTTTGGCGCTTCCGAACTAGCAATTGCAGATGCGAGGAGTTCGGGAATTGTTGCTAGACTTTGGTACACCCTATAGAGGTCGTTTTTAGATTCCTCTATGTATCCAGAATAATTATCCTTTACGTACTTGAACAGTGAAGTGATCACTTGCTGGAAGGTGATCTTCTGCTTCCTGAATTCCTCCATCAACTTCACAGAACTTACGCCCATAGCGTAACGCATTGCAGTCCACAACACCGGAATCTTCTCATTGAGTTCCTTAAAAGCGTCGTCCATACCGACATTGAGAATCCCCCACATGGTGGTCATGCGTGCGGTGACTTCCGAGAAGGCTTCTGGGCTGACCCGACCGATCGATTGCAAATACCCAATAAGAGACTTGATCCCATCGATCCCTGGTTTAATCCCAACAGATTCCAGGCTAATCATGGACCGTTCGAGATTCGCGATTCCAACGGTTGACGAGCCAACTTCGTTAATCTGCCGTTTCACCTCATCGAACTGTTCCGCGTCTGTATAGATCCTTGCTAGAGACCGATGCAGTAACTGAAATTGTGCTATCGCCGAGGTGGCATCATGGACCAAATTCTTAAAGAAACCGGTAACCTTGTAGAGGATGAACAACCCTATGAAACCACGCGCGTACTCTGTCAGCCGCTCGATCTCCCTACCAGCGGCACGGAACCCATTACGCAACTCGTTCCATCCATATCTGGTTTTGTCCATGAGTACCTGGAGCTTGCGGATCTCCTGGACTATGGCTTGTACATGTCCACCCTCTTTCACATCGAGAGTCACTTCAAGTTTCTGGGTGGTGATTCCGATGCTCATTTCATTACGCTCCCGAAGGTCAACTGCTGGGTGTAATGGAGGTCCAATAGAGATAGGTCGGACCAACCAGTTGCATCGAGGTAAATAGCGTCAATCTGGAATCCGACCTTGATCATGAGTAACAACTTGAACAGGTTCGCGATGTAAGGGTTCTGCACCTTATCTCTCAACTTGCAAGTCTCACAGAGAACATCCAGGTGTTCACCAGAGCTGGCCAGGCATTCCCCCATCTTCTTCTCGTTGCAGATATCCCCACTCAAAAACGCCTCGATTTCTTCGTCGATTGACCCTTCGCATACGTATACGACTTCTAGCCCAAAGGGTCCATCATATCTTCCGTCTCAATTGACGCCCCCGCAAAAAAACGGTTCCCAATTGGTGCAAGAATCTCTGGAGCATTCTCAAGAAGGATCTCGCGCCAGTTCTCGCGGTATCCAGAGTTGTCCGGTTCTGACGAGAGAGGACGGTCCTCATAAGCAATCGTCTCCGACTTGATTCCTTCGAGAATCGTAACCGCGCTCTTTGCGTTGTGCAGGAATGTGTTCGCGACGATGTTTTTCCCGCCTCTCTTGAACATTTCGGCGAGATACTTGGACACCTCCTTTGCGGTGGGGATTCTGACCAGAAAGGAATGCGTATCGTCACAAAACGGGTCCCTGATATTCACTACGACAGTCTGCCCTTTTACGCCAATCTCCCTCATAAAACCTCCTTACGATGTCATGATTAGAAAGTCAGAATCGTTACCGGTACACACAAAGTTCAGCGTGTACGCAACACGTCCGTCGATATCTTCATAAGGTGCTGATTCGAGTTGGGCCTCTGGGATCACAAGATGCACACGGTTCCCATTCGCACTACCGACAGACCAACTCACCGGGGTCAGAGTTCCGGCAGTTATAATATTCTGCGGGTTGAAGTTGCTCAGAGTGTCAACATCAAGCGTCAAGGAAAGTTTCGCATCGCGTTTGGTAATGCTGATCGCAGAAAGTCCGTCGGAATCCTGCATGTCCTCCTTAGCGACTACATTGAGCCCAGAATCAAGGCTGGCTTTACTCACACCGACTGGAGTGAAATTACCAATCTTCATTCCAGCAGATACACAAAGCGGTGGTTGGTGCAATGCGTAGACAGGGTTGGTCGGATTCACCATGTCGGTAGGCATAACCATTAACCCAGTCATCTGAAATTTCGCAGAAGGAAACGCTCCACTAGTGAAATCTAGAGAGAACGAACCACGAGCACTGGTAACCTTGTGCAGGATACCGTCCATATAGTAGTAAATGTCGCATCCTCTCTGCAAACTTTCGTCTGAAGTCGGATAATACCCATATCGGAGAGAACTTGCTCCCCATGAGGTTGTGGTATTGTCAGAGAGGCTACCTGTAAGAGTCTCGGAAATTGCGAACGTACCAGTAGCCGCCCTGAGAAAGAGATACTTATTTGTGAACCCGGCCAGGATCCCATGGTTCAAGGTACCAGTGATAGTTTCGCCAATGGTAAAACCAAGACCATCACTAACCGGGATTACGGTGATGCTGGCACCGATCATTGAACAAGACTGCGTTAGCGGGTCAAAGTACGGAATAGCAACGGGATCAACAGCGTTATCCGCGCCTTTGAGTTCCACGGTTACTCCAATGGTTTGGCGCCGGCTGCTCACAACAAACCCGGAATTGCTAAACGATGCACGCATAAATTCGCGTTGCGTAGTCTTCGAGTCGAAGCCGAAGTCAGGAGCCAAGCACAATATGGCATTTGCTTCCGTAGGGACCACCGGAGTGCCATATGTAGTCTGCAACTTAGCAAGGATGACTGATCTTCTAGTGTATTTTGTAGACATGCTTTACCCCCCCAGTTAAATCGTGATCCTGAATGACGTAGTGAACACGATCTTCACCACGCTTGTCAATTCATCACCACTTTGGGCTTCTTCTTTCACCGGGTTCATCGGGGAAATATCAAGACCAAAGTCCTGGTATGCAATGGTATTCCAGAGATTTGCCAAGAGTTCATAATAGCCCTGGGTGTACAAGTTGCCGCCGGAAGCGGTTGTAGTCGCACTTCCGGTTATTGCCAGAAGGTTTTGTACGATGAGCACGGAGAACTGAGCATTTACGACGCATAAACCATTCAGCGAATTTGGGTCGAAGGTGGAGCCATCATAACTCACGAACGCAGATGGAGTAATGGCCCTGAGTTTCTCCCAGTCCACGGCGATGTAATCAGCGATTGAGGCGACCATCTTCATTTCAGGCATCTCGGCCGATATCTTATCGATAATGGCTTGTTCGATATCGCTGAACTGGGTGCTAGTCCTCATCTGGACCCTCAAAGATCTTCGAGAAGGTAAAAGCAGTCGCCTTAGCGTAGGCGTGGGCCAATTGGACTGGACCGTTGTCTGGGAGACCGAGGTGGAACCGTTCCTTCACGGTCATCATCCGCTTGTGCGCGCGCACAGTGACTGGTGCGCTGGTCAAGTTGTCATGCCTCTGGTACTCATCAACGCTGACTAACCCGTGGAACCCAGTCAGAGTTCGGTACTCCCAATCCTTGAAGAAATAGATCAACCGGCATTTGCGTGGTTCGGTTATCGACCGGGCGCTTTTAAAAGCTTTTAACATTGGATGAGGTTCACCGTTTTTAGTCTTTCCAGCCTTGCCATAAAACTGCTTCAAGTTCTCTATTTTAGCCCAGGTCACCCAACATTTGAACATCGCTGGGGCCACACGTTTGTTGATGGTGCTGATGTTTAAGAATGCCGAGAGATTTCGAATCTTCCTTGGGAGATAATTGTATTTCATGCGCCCATGGATGACTGTCGCAAGCCACATCTTCATGCAGAAGTCGTTGAGGTCGGATTCCTGGAACATCATCCGGAAACCTTCTCCGGGCTTACCTTTCAGGAACACCGAGGACCCAACACTCTCATCGATGTAGGGTTTGCTCTTTTTCTTCTTCTTGAATGGGTTAGTAAACATCGAGCATATCCCTCACCAGGTCTTCGGTGCGAGCAAAGTACACAGGGGCTCCAGAGGCAACTGTGCTCTCGAGATCGATCTTTTCTGGGTGATTGGCACAGAACGACAGGAAGTTCATCGCATCGCTATAGCGTTCTTGCCATACTTCGGGAACGGTCATGCTCCTAATGAACAACAAATAGATAGCAATATCAGTGTTCACTGAGACAAGGACTGGCGGGTATGGTTCCGAAAGCGGGAGTTGGATAGACTCACCGACATACGCATCGATTACCGAGGCGGCTTTCGAGATTGCGGTGCCGATGTAATCCTCATCCAAGCTCCCGCTTTGAAGCGGGTCGGCAATCTGGAGCAGCAAATCGGAGTTGAGTTCTTCTTGGATGTTGGAGGTTGTGCAATAGCCCGCCATATCGGAGACTCCATGCCACGTCGCTTCATCTGAAGCGACGTGGCGATTGGGGTTACACCAGGGTCATTACGGATGCGCGAACGACCGCATCCGGGCGTTGCACAACCGGGCAAGGACGGCCCTCGCACTTGATCCAAGTCCCGGAAGGGTCTTCTACTTGCCAGCTTTTAGCGAAGAACATCTGGCTTCTTCCGCTAGAACTCACATTCCCGACACCATTTGGTGCGGCGGAGTCGATCACTGGCGCATACGGAGTATCGAACACATCGTCTCCATCGCCGACCAAAACCACCTCATTGGGAGCGATGAAGTATTGGGTAGCGCCGCTGGCATCAACGAAGGTTTTATTGTATTCCTCCAAGGTCACACCGGCGATGGTAATGATCCGTCCGGTTTCGAGCACTTCAAGGCCCTTGGAGTACGTGATCAAATCGCGTACCGAATGGATCATGAGCATCTTATCCATTGCCTGCCATCCGATATAGGCGTGCCAGGAAGTAACATTATGCCCAGAATCAGATTCAATCAGTCGCTTCCAATCACGGAAGTTATTGATTGGGTTCGCGGTGGTTGGTGCGGTCCAGAGGTCAACACCAGACAGGGTAACGGTGTGATCACTATCGAGGCCAAAGTTAATGAGCTGAGTGCTCATATCGGCGTCATAGATGATCCCACGCAGTGCTCTGGATGCCCAGAACTCCAAGGTGCGATCGAACTTTGCCCGCATATCGGTCAGTTCGCGGTTGAGCATTGTTTTCATCAACTGGACCGAGAGTTGGCTCCCAAATGCACGAACGGCGTTGAGTTCGGCCGCATTGATCAGACGTTTCTCGGCGAGTCTAGGGGCTTGCAGAGTGACGGTCCTACGGCCAGTTTTATTGCCGATGGTTGCGGGCGCGTAGACGGAGAGATTCGCAAGAATGGATTCGCTCCCAGTGATCACGTCAAATGCCAACCGATCAGTGGGTTCCATGTGTTCATGTTTGCGAAACAGTCGGTCGTAAATGACTGTTGAAGCAGGGCGCATCGCATTGATTGCTGCAGTAAGAGTCCTCGTAAGAAAGAGATTATCCATTGCGTCCTCCCGTTATTTAGCGATGATGCCCATCGCTCGAAGTTGATTAGTTGCAGTGATGATTTGAGCGTCAGTGATTCCAGCGGGCCAAACCAGATCAGCCAGCGCTACCTCGCCGGACATCAGGACCACCGCTGACTCGGCCGCGGAAGTTGCGTCAACCGCTCCGACAAGCACGCAGTATGCTTCATCCTGATCAGGATCAACAAGATCGAGTTTCACGTAAGTTTTATCGGTCGCATCCATTGCGAGAACCTGTCCACGCAGACAAGCACCTTCTCCGCTTGCGATCGAGATCGTTTTGAGCGCCTTGTAATCCCCTGCGAAAAGCTGGGAATCGATGGTCTCAGTTGTGCTGGTTACACCATAAGTCGCCATTTCTGTCCTCCGTTAATCAGAAAAGATGTTAGCAATCTCAAGACCAAGTTTATCAGTATCGATCTCTTGTGGTTTCATTGCCTTCTCCGGGTCGAGTTTAATTCCAAGATCGATCCTGGGTGACACCATTTTGCAGAAACCGAAGAAGGTATCGACAACCTGTTGGTCCCATCCGGAGATGGTATGGATCACCTGGTCAGTAAAGAAAGCCGGGACGGCGATACCGGCCTTGACCAAGGATTCCGCTTCAGCTTTGACCTTAGCCTCTGTCGCAGTGTACTTGGTGGCTGCCAATTCAGCTTTCAGCCTCTCGATTTCCAGGTTCTTCAACTTCAATTCCTCATCCATGGCTTCCTCCATTCCATTCTGATTCACCAATTCACTCAACCACGCGAGTGCATCGAGACGAGAACCAGTCCGATCGATCAACTTGCGTTCGAGTGCTTCATTCGCATCGAAGATTTGGCTCTCATCGGCCGCTTCTTTAGCGGTTTCGATTGTGAGACCACGTCCAGTTGCGACGGCTTCGACAAAGACTTCGAAGGTTGCATCGAGTTCTTTTCCGAGACTGGCCATCGCGATCTCCGAGATTGGTTCGATTGGGTTCACTTCGGCCTTGCGTCCTTTACGGCGTAGAATGGTGGCATCGATTCCGAAGTGTTCTAGCATCTTCCTCATATCATAATGGACGTAGAGAACCCCGATGGACCCAACCGATGCAGTCCGGTGTGCGATAATCCCGGTACTTTGGGAAGCGATCCAATACGCAGCCGAGAAAGCACCATTTGGGATGTAACTGACAACCGGCACTGAGGCGGCAAATTCACGCAAAAAATCGCCGAACTCAGAGACCCCTGCCGCATACCCACCGCCGGAGTCGATCTCAAGAAATACGCCCCGAACCCCCCTCCCAGCGGCCGATTTCAGATCATTCTGGAGACAGTTCAGGTATTCAGGAGTGATGGTTCCAGAGATTCCGAACCCGACCAGGTTGTCATTGGTCTTCAGTTTCAGGCTGGTCGGTTGGTGTTTCTGATTTGGGTCCAGACTGGTCATCATCTGGAGGTGTCGTTCCGACATCGCCATCAGGATCATCGGATTCTGGTTCACTTGTACCTCCTTGCGGTTCCGGTTTGGTGAGGGTGAACTCATCTTGTCGGAAGTTATAGTTACGTTCGTAGTAGACCTGTGTAAACCGAACTCCCATTCGTTGCAATAGGACATCACGTTGTGCGAGGTCGAGACGAACGTCGGAGTCTTCCACGAATGTGAAAATCGGGCCGGTTGGATCACCGAAATTAAGCAAACAAATCAATGAGATCAACTCATTGAGTGCACGGATCACAAGTTTCTTATCAAAATCGCAGACTTCTTGGCGGACGCTCAAGTGTGCGCTAGCTGCTGCGTAGGCGCCCTTATCGCCGATTTCCGTAGTGAGGGTTTGGGAGAGAACGGCCTTGGAGATTTCAGCGTTGGAGAACTCGAGCATTTTGTAAAAGAGGTCGGTGGTGGCGTTTTTATCATTGATTTTGAGGGTATCGACTTCCTGGTCGGTATCGATAACGGCCACGGCGTCTTGGAGCATATTGGTAAGCATGTCGAGGATTTCGGCACGGCGTTCGTCGGTGGTATTTTTAGGAACTTTACCGATGATCCAGGGGACTCCGTACTTTTCCATGTACAGCATCCAGAATCGGGTTCCAGAGCGTTTGAAGGTAACGGGCCAGAAGCAGCGGGACAGGAGTCGTTTGCCGTATGGGTTTTCGAAGCTTGGGAAGTGTCGAGCGATGATGAATTTCCATTTTGGGAGAATGATCCCGTTGGGTTCGCCCTCTGCGAGAAAGCGGAGTTGGTTTTCGGTGTCGAATTCGAACCAATAATTCGGGCGTTGTTCGATGATGTCTGGGACGATCCATTTTCCATCGAATTTCCACACGATTTCGAGAGCTGAGAAGCCATAAAGGGGAGCATCTAGGAGCCAGGAAACGATGTTGTAGATGTCGAGTTTAGCGAAGATCGGATCGATGATTTTGGCTGTAGATTCAGTGCTTTTGGGGTACTCCATGCGCCATTCGGAGCTAAGGACCCCGGACTTTCGAGACTGGACGCAGGCCCAGACGTGTGGATCGGAAAGGAGGTTCTCGAAAATCTGTGAAGTTTCGCCGGTGGAGGTAAAGATGAAGTCAATATCGGGCATGAGCCCGAAGAACGAGTTGGTTTCACCCGCGGTTGCGCGGTCCGAGAAGGTTCTAGAAAGAGCCCGGAGTTCGGTTTTGGAGGGTTTCAATGGTAGGCTCCGATGAATCCTGGGTTTGAGGGTTGGAAGTTGGGGTATTGGTTTTTGTCGAAACAGTCGCCGAAATCTCGGACCCTTCTGGTGATGATATCATGGAATGGGGGTTCGTAGTGTTTTGCAGCGAGGGCGACCAGGGCGAGAGCCCAGAACCGGTCGGAGTGGCCGTCGTCGGTGTGTTCAGCGAAGAAGGTAACGGATCCAGCGCGGTTTGCGGATCTACGAACGGCGAAAAGGTCCGCGCGGATTTTGCGATCTTGTGGGATGGCGATTTTCCCGTCCTCGAAAAGGGTTCTGAGGGTGTTGGCCATTTCGAGTTTTGAATTTTTAGAAAAGCGGATTGGGTGAATGAGGTCTCCGTAGTGTTCTTGGAGTTGTTCAGAGAATTGCATGCCGATTCCGGTGGAGTCGATGAAAACGGAAGCTGGTTTGGTGAAGTCGATGCGTTGGTGGAGGATTCGATTTTGGGTTGCGAATCGTTCACTTTGGAGAACGGTAAGGTTGTGGTGGACGATGGTTTGGGTTGATTCTTGGAAGTCGAATTCCCAGATGGTAGTGAGGTCGCGTTTGCGGCCGATATCGATGCCGATGAGGGTTTTGGGTGGGGGTTCGGCTTCCGGGTTGGAGACTTTGAGGTCGGAAGTTTCGGCTTGGAGAATGAGGTCCATTGGGATGAAGGCGTGGGATTCATCGATGAAAAGGCAAAGGTATTCCTGTTGCCAGGCGAGGTCGTCATCGAGGGAAGCGCGGAGGGTTTCCGGGTTGGTTGGGTGGCCTTCGGAGTCGAAAATGACGAGGCCTTGGGATACGGCCTGGTTGATGTCGGTAAAGTGGCGGGAGAAGTTGCCGGCGTTGGTCCAGAGGTCGTAGAGTTTAGAATTGCGACCGTTGGGGGTTGAGATAATGCGGATTTTAAAGCCTCTAGTGATGGTTGGGAAGATGGCCTTCCAGATTTCCCGATCGTGTTGGTGGAAGCCGAACTCATCGAGAACGAGGTTGGCGGAGTGGCCTCGTGCGGTTGCTGGGTTCGCGGGAAGGCCGATGATTCTGGAGCCATTGCGGAGGGTAATTTCGAGTTGGTTAAATTTTGCACCGGATACTGGGTCGGAAAGTTCAGTGGAGTCGAGGTGGTAGGCGGCGTTTGCGGCCTGGATGGCATCGAGGTGGAGTTTAGCTTTGGAGATGACTTCACGAGTTTGTCGTTCGCCGGCGGAAAGAAAGACCCAATCGGTACGGTGGTGGACAGCGTCAATAACGGCTTCAAGGGCGGCGACGAAGGATTTCCCACCTTGTCGGCACATGATTCCGATTTTAAAGCGGCTTGGGTCTTGGACCCAAGCTTGTTGGTACTCAGTAAGTTGAACTAGTGGGGGGTGTGGAGGTTTGGTTTTGGATTTGGATTTGGGTTGGCGGATTGTGGTCAATTGACTTCGGTTCCTTGGTTGGAGCGGATGCCGTAGAGATTTTCGATGAGGTCTCGCATGGCTTTGGGTTCCTGGTCGGTGGATTTGGGTTTGGAACCGACGACTCCGAGAATCTGGTCCAGTGGGAGGGACTGGAACAGCTTCGCGAGCTCTTGGATCCGGATCTCAGTAGAGCCGGACTCGATCCCATGGGCCAATCTAGCGACGGTAAGAACCAACAACCCTTGAATTAGAGCCAATGGAGGAAATCGCCTTGCAGCATCCACCAGGCGATCCAGGGTTTCCAGGCGAAGTTCCAGATCCGTTTGGGACTGTAAGGAACCTAGAACCGATTCCAGAGCTTTCGGACTCAAACCCTCGGACTCAGCCCACTCCTTCAGAGCATCCGGATCTCCATCCAAAGACTTCACTACCGCTAACTTCCGCTTCCCCAACCTCATCCTACACCCCCCTAAGGATAGAGTTATCACCAAAATCGTGGTTTGCTACAGGCTCGAGTGATCTTGCGAGCGAAGCGAGCTTGCTGAGCGGGGTTTCAAACGGATTCGTTAATCTGCTCAACATTCGCTGTACCGTTTGAGACACCACACTCAAAAGCCTACTACAATCTACTAATAACATCAAGAAACATGAAAAACAACTGAATTAAAGCAAATCTAACAGCGAGAAGAACTTGTACTCAAGTTGTTCTCGCACTCTAGGTGGCTAAGTCGATCACACACTGGATGACAAACTCTCTAGGCGAGCGTTTCTATAGGGGATACTTGCCCTGATCAACAGCGGCTAGGCCTTTATACAGGGGTAAAAAGTGGCTGTCAAGAGAAAAATGCATTTGAGGCAAAAAAGCCTAAAAACACATTGAAACCACACAGTTACCCAAAAATGGTCGGATTGAATATAATCAATAGGTTAGGTGGGGGGTCTGAAATTACTATAGAAAACGATGGATTGATAAACGGTGCCGAAAACGAAAGGTTGCACACACCTGAACGCTCGGTTCAGAATTGCGGTTGACGGCTCCGCAGTCAACCACAATTCTGGTCGATGGCCTAAATTAAAATTTTTGAAATTTTTCTGGTCATCAGCAAAACCAAAAACCTCAGACTCGGTATTCCATCCTAACCCGTCAAGGGAAATCAGAAAACCTCATAAATCCGTCGAGGGGATAGTACGGGACCCCCCCCTCTCATCAGGCTGGATAAAATACACTTGCGCAGCCGCTTTGGCACGAGTGGGTGCAAGTGTTAGGGCGGCCCAAAGCTACGCTACCCATCGGCCGCGAGCGGCCTTAAGGGTAGCATCGCTTCGGGACCCCGCCCTAACACCTGCACCCACTCGTGCCAAAACTACTGCAAGAGCGCGTATTTTATCCAGCCTGCTAAGAGGGGGGGGTCCCGAAGGCGTCAATATGGCGTGATTGTGTCCGACAAGATCCAGCCATGATCCAGCTACACTACGGCGTGATTAAAGCGGGTTTTGGCGTGATTAAAGATTGCGATCTTGGTTGACAACCGCAATGCCTTGCTGTACCGTGCAATCACGGTTTGGCGAGAGCGGCTCTCCAAAACGTCCCGCGTGAAACATCAGAGTAGGAGGTTGGCATGAAAGTAGCACGGCCCGCTTACATCGAGGTCGAAGAGATTGAAAACTTGCGCGACTCATGCGACGAATGGTCGCAGGAGCCCCGCGATCCAGGGACTTACCGGAGCGAGCCATGGGCTGTAATGAGCCCTTGGTTTCGGCGAGCGGCAGCTCGCCTGCCTGGTGACCATGCCGTGAAGGTGGCACTTGCGGAGACCGTTGCCCTGCTAGGGTACGACGACAAGTGGCAGCGCCAGGTATTGGCGCACGCCAGGTTGCACGGCGTCACGGAGACTCTGCAAGGGGTGTCCAGGTGGGTCCTGAGCGCAGCTGACGACCGAGCCCGGTCCAAAGCCGAGTCCGGTGATGATCCAGACCCTGGCGATGAGTACCTGCCGGACTATGTCCCAGGGGCCGGGTATGTGACCACCTCGGTGGTCACCGTCGATCGGCCAGAGCCGGAGGATCAGAGATCTGGGCTGTACGCCCGGACTGCATCGATGCTCCACAGGATGCCGGACCCGTACAGACGCTTTAAGAGTGTGGAGGCACTTGCAAAAAAGCGCCTGACCCCCGCACAGGTACGTTCTCTACGTAAATTAGCGTGGGAGGCGCAGTGCAACTTGCCCGGCAAGGTCGCCAAGCGTCTGGTCAAGGACCTTGTCCCATACCGCGCTCGTGGTAAGGCCGCCCTGCTAAGGGCTGTCGCGGCCTCCACCCGCCCCGAGCTCAAACGCCGGCCTGTAAAGGCTGCTCTGCTGTCACTGGTCGCCAGTTGGTTCTAACCACTTCGCCCCGACCTGGTGAGCCTGGTCGGGGTTTTTCTTTGTCCTGATTGTGGCGGGTTTACTTGGCTGGATTGTGGCGGGCTTTTGGCGGGGGGCGTGATTGTGGCGGGTTTCCATTCCCGCGCGCCGGGGGCTGCCGCCCCCGGACCCCTGCCCCCGCTGGCGCAAAGGAAAGTCATGTCCTCCCGCGCACCTGTCTGCTCGCGCCTGGCTAGACTGCTTTGTCCACTTGAGGCGCAGCTCTCTGGCGTAGCAGACCTTCACTGTAGCTCTTGTGCTCCGCTCCCGCTCACGCTCTTGCTTCCTGCTGGCGCTTGGCTAGGTTGTTCTGTCCAGTGCGTGTACCAGTCTGCTCGCGCTTGGTTCGACCGCCCCCGCTGACGCAAAGGAACGTCCCGTCCAGTTTAAGCACTTGTCCGCTCACGCTTGGTTCGGCTGCTCTGCTCAATAGCGCTCTTGAAGCGAGTAAATCACTGCTCGCTACGCTCGCTGCACTCCAGAAGCCCTTGTGTCCTAGCTCCATCCAACTCCACACTGTTTCACTACTCGCTACGCTCGCAAGCAGTACGAGGTGCTCCATCATCCGTAAAACAATACTGGTAGGCCTATAGACACCAACCAGACTGATACAAAAAACAAAACAACAACATCAAAATCAAGAACAACACAACCACTGGAAAAACCAACACAAACACAAACACTGAACACTTGGCACAGACAATGCAATTAATTCCTTATTGTAAGACCATCACCGAGCCCACAAACTCCGCAAAACCGACTCAGTTTCTGGTCAGTCGGCCCCGGCGGAAAAACCCCCGCCGGAACCGCCTGCCCAGCCCGCCCCCCACCCCCCTCACCCCACCCAAAGCTCATGTCCATCAACGAGCGAGTCAACAATCGCCATCCCAATCTCACCCCTGCGCTGTCTCCCATGAACCGCCGTCCTCAAACACGAGCCCCTGCGCTGTCTCCTAAACAAACCTACCGCTGTGCCAACGAGGGCTTACTGGGCTGGGAAAGGGGGCCCGTTAGCTCTTGAACCGCGACCTCGGAAACTACCCCATACGCTGTCTCTCATAAATCCCGGCTCCGTAAAAACCCTCATGCACTGACGCTCTTGCATCTGGGGGCTTATAAGCGCCGTCCACTGAAGGGGTGGGGATCGATGTCTAATATGGCACTTCTAGCTCTAAAAAGTCACGATGCTGCCAATAATCTTTCGCCAGCTAATCACCACCACTGGCTCAGAACCTAAGTCGCCCCCCCTGAATACAGGCTCCGGACACAAACGGAGTACGCGCATTCGATACCTTTATACTACCAGAAAAAAGGGCTTACTAAAGCGAAAGGAGAAAATCATGACAGACGAGACATTGGAAATCGCGGAAGTGAACGTTCTCCCGCGCTGTGAGAATTGCGGCGCGGTTGAGAGCGTCGAACTTTACATTATCTGGGGCGCGGGCCCGACTGACCTGTGTCCAAAATGCCACTTGCTGGCCTACCAAACAGGACAACTCGTGCGATACATGGGCGGCTAACCGTTGTGGGGAGCCGTTCTACGGGGAATACTAGGAATAACCTATCTATTCCCGATTCATTTGTGGATCACTTTAAGAGAGAAGGAGCATTGCCATGAAAGTTAGGGGACCCAAACTTATTGGAGTAGTGTCTACTTTGTTGACAGTAGCGTACCTAATTATTGCCATTCTGACCGTCGCCAGTGCTGGGGCTGTGGCGGCTCCGGTGCCAAATGTTAATTACGAGAAGGCCGTCGTTTTTATTGAGAAGGCGGAGATTCGGACCAGTAAAATGGGTAACCCATACGGATTCCTGCTGGTTCGGGCAGAGCGAGAGGTGGACAGTGTGAAGTTTGAAGACGTTGTTCCTTTGTTTTCCTTTTCCGAGGCCATTAACGCTCGGATTAAAGCCGGGGAAGTGAAGCTGGGGAAGCATGAGGTAATCACCAAGACTGGGGCAAAGGGATTTGCAACGGTGGTGTACCTGAAGTAAAGAAACCCTGTTTGGCGATCCCGGAAGGGTAGTCCGGGATTGCTGAACGGGGGTTTACAAGAGCGAAAGCAAAAAACCAGAAACCTAAAGAAGTAGAGGAAAAAGTAATGACAGGCTTTGACTTGTTTTTGGTATCTCCGATAAATCCAAGGCGAATGGCTGACTCTCCAGTGGACCCGGGACGGTTCAACATTCGTGGGGTTGCAGTGGTAGTGGCGAACCCCAAGTTAAACGGGTCGTGGTTGCAGCAGTGGGCATCATTGGAAGCCTTATCAGAGACCTCGTGCCCGATAGACCATCGATTGAGCTTGCCCGAGTGGTGGGTGGGCAGTGGAAGGTGGCAGTCGGCGGACGGTGGAGGCTGGCTGTTGTGGCTAAGGGATCACATCAACACCTGGTCGGATCTGTCTGGAAGGGATCGTGCTGACTGGGAAAGGTTGGCCAATCAGGGGGTTGTGAGCAGGCGTGATGTGAACGACTGGTTTCTGTTGTTCGCGCCGGTAAGGTTAACCCATGCTGCACCGGTGTGGTTCTTCCCGAGTCTTGGCAAGATGAGGACTCGGGCCGGCTGGGTTCTGAACAGCGAAACGGTGGGTTCAATCGCTGACGAGCTATTCCGGTTCATGACGCCGGAGGGGTTTATCTTGGACGTGCAGAACCCGCTGTCTAAGTTTGGGTTCAGAGTGGTGGATGGTCCTGAGGGGTTTGTGTTTGAAGAGATCCCTCGCTAACAGTAAAGACCGGGATGTGGCTGAAAGGTTACACCCCTTCTCTGGT
>Ga0100387_10001742_pt1 | contig 18516 bp, 16 predicted proteins | sample CryGeymeta201511_FD_81547 | JGI IMG/M metagenome (GOLD analysis project Ga0100387, IMG submission 81547) | Groundwater microbial communities from Crystal Geyser aquifers in Utah, USA - Crystal Geyser metaG 2015-11 | ecosystem: Environmental > Aquatic > Deep subsurface > Groundwater | place... | reverse complement strand
GATGATGCAGCACGCAGACGTAGCGGCCGCCGGCGCCGAAGCGGTCCGCGGGGATCGCCTGCGCTGCCTCGCTGTCCATGGACTCGTGCGCGTGGTGGCCGGGGAGATCCACGCCGACGAAGTTCACGCGGCCGTCGGCCACGCTGCGCACGGGCTCGCCGAGCACGGCCTCGACGTCCACGCCGCGATGCGTGCGCGCGCCCAGATCGCGCTCGTCCCCGATGTAGCTGCTGACGACGCGTGGCGCGCCGTCGAGGGGAGCGCCCAGCGCGAGCCCCTCGTACACGATGGGCGGCGGCATGGAGACGACGCCGTAGTACTGCAAGAGCCGACGGCGATCCGTCAGGATGCGATCCTCCGCGCGACTCGAGCGCACGCTGTCACCCCAGATGAAGTGGGAGACGTAGTGTCGATGGGGTGCCTGCGTGAACGCTCCGTCCACGTCGTGCTGCTGCTGCTTCCAGACGGATAGGATCGCGGCGGCGAAGTACAGGTTCGGCTCTGCCTGGCCGAGGCGAATCTCCGAGAAGGGGAAGCGTGGTAGGGCGAGCTCCTCGGGCGTCGAGCGAGAGCCCTCGCGCTTGTAGTAGTGGTACGCACCCTGGCTGACGAAGTCGCCATACATGCGTCGCGAGAGCAGCGTGAGGCCGACGCCGTCCATGCCCTCGGCGTCGGGCTGGCAGCGACCGAGGCGAAACGTCAGCGCGGCGAGCAGGAAGGGATCGACCGAGAAGCGACGCGCGTTGTCGAGGATGTACGCCGGGTAGGTGTCGCGACGGCCGGGCGGCATGAACCCGCACAGCTCCTGATACGCGTGGGCGAAGCGCGCCGTATCCACGTCGGTGGGCGGCGTCGGCTCCGCGGGCCAGTCGTCGGGCAGGGCGCGCTCGGCCGCCTCGCGGTTGATGCGCACGTCGACACGGCGACGACGACGCCAGGGCACGCTGTCGGCCAGCGCGACGCTGGTGAAGCAGAGCAACAGGGCGCAAGCGAGCAGGCGAGTTCGGAACGACACGGACACGCCCCATCTTGGGCACAGGTGCCGATCCGTCAACTTGCCTGCGCGCCACGCGTCTGTCGTGCGGAGCTAGAGCGCGAAGCGCGAGCCGTCAGGCGCCGCGGCGCATGCGCACGAGGGCCACACCCACCAGGCCGAGGGCCAGGGCGACGGGCAGCGGCGAGGGGCTACCGGGAGCGCCCGGCGTGGAGCAGGAGCAGTTGCCGTCGGAGACCGACGCTCCGGGATCCGTGGGCGTGAGCTCGGGAGGAGGCTCGACCGGATCGAAGGGCGTGGTGGGCTCGCTGGGCTCGCAGGCGCCGTCGATGCAGACCATGCCGGCGCCGCAGTCGGCGTCCTCGTCGGCCGGTCCGTCACAGTCGTTGTCGATGCCGTCGCAGGGGTCGGTCGCTGCGGGCATCACCCCGCCCGTGCACTCCGCCCAGACGCCGCCGGTGCAGAGCTGGATGCCGAGCTCGCACGCTCCGACCTCCATGCCGCAGGGTCGATCGGCGCCCTCGAAGCACTCACAGCCGGGATCGATGGAGCCGTCGCAGTTGTTGTCCGCGCCGTCGCACACGTCCTCCGCACCGGGATGGACGGCGGCGTCAGCGTCGTTGCAGTCCGCGAGGCTGAGGTGGGTGGTGCCGGGGTTCGACGGGTCCGTGCCACACACCGTGTAGCCGTCGGCGTCCACGTCGAAGCCCTCGTCGATCAGGCCGTCGCAGTCGTTGTCGAGGCCGTCGCAGGTCTCATCCGTGATGTCACGAGCGATGGCGCTGAGGACAGCGCGCAGCTCCACCAGATCGTTCGCCTGCTGGTAGCAGTGGTTCGGATCCGAGGGGCTCGAGGCGGCGGCGTCGCATCCGGGCAGCGCAGTGCCCGCGGCCACGGCGGCGCGGTTCAAGGTCAGCGCGTCCACCGCGGCGCCGAAGCCCACGATGTGCACCGTGACGCCGAGGGAGGCGAGGCGCGTGACGGCGTCGACCGGCGTGAAGCGCGTGCTCGCGTCGTAGGGATCGCACCACTGCCAGCCGTCGGTGATCAGGATGACGTGGTTGGCGATTTCGGGATCCAGCAGGGGCGCATAGGACGCGATGCCGTCGAGGGTCTGCGCCATGGGCGTGTAGCTGCCGCCGGTGGGAGGCGGAGTGCCCAGAGCCGTGAACACGTCAGCGGCCGGATGGGGCCCCACGTCCATGGTGATCTGTCCGGGCTCGCAGCGGTCCGGGAAGGGGAAGACCATCAGCCCGAAGTCGACCGTGCTCTCGTAGGCGGCCGTGAGCTCGCCGACGGCGGTGGTCGCGGCGTCCCACTTGGTGCCGCCCGCGGGCAGAGCCCCGAGCATGCTGGAGGACTTGTCGACCACGAGCAGCACGCGCGGCGCGTCGCAGCGGGGCGGCTGCGCGGAGACGGGGGTGGGCGCGAGGCCGACCAGACAGGCAGCGAGCAGGCCGAACGAGACGAGTGCGGCGTTGGTGCGATTCATGGGATGTCCTTCCGCGCGGATACTAAGCACGACTCGTGCCGAGGATCCATCGGACGAGATCATTGAGTTTTTGGCCAAGATTTCCGCCGAATGCCTGGCGAATGGCCGGCGGTGGCTACCCGATCCGCCGCCAACCGCCACCCCAGACCCCAGTAGTTGCTGGAGGGCATGGCCGATGCCCTCCCCCGCTTGCTGCATCACGCTGGGGCCCGCACGGAGCGCGGCCTACATGCGCTCGACGATCTCCTTCCAAAAGTCCGACTCGCCCACGAGCTCGACGATGGTCACGGCTTCGGCGGCGGATCGATCGGCGCGCAGCCCGAGGCGCTCGAGGCGTTCGCAGATGTCCTGGGCGATGGCTAGGCGAGTAGCCAGCTCGACCCGGGCCAGCTCCAGGTTGCGCTCGTCGTTCCAGCCCAGGGACCAGAGCTCGTCGGCGATCCAGTCGTTGAAGACTTCGCGCGAGGTGCGCGGCTCGCCGGGGCGCGCCTCGGCCCTGTCGAAGGCGGCGGCCCAGGGGCGCCCGGGCGGTCTGGGTTCGCGACCATCCACGAGCTTCAAGATCGTGTCGCCGAACCAGCCGAGGGCGGCGCCGAAGGCCGTGCCGTCGCGCGAGTCGATGAGCTCGAGCGCTTCGCGCACCCACTTCGTCTTGTGCAGCTTCGGGAAGGGCTTGGCCTCGAGCACCTCCGCCGGATCCGCGCCCTTGGCGAGCTCGTCGAGCAAGCCGTCCTCGAGCTCCCGATAGCGCGCGAAGGAGACCTTGTGCTTGGCGCTGAGCTTGACCTTCTTCACGCGATCGTCGGCGCTCGGTCGACCCGCGGGGTCCAGCAGCGAAGGCAGCGCGGCCTCGGCCATGAGCTCGGGGCGATCGCCGAGGGTGCGACACGGACAGCGATGCTCGGTCGTGATGCGTCCGCCTTCGGGCGTCGCGACCAACCCGAGAGGGAAGCGCATGCAGCCTTCGGGCTTGGCCTCGGCGCCGTGGTTGGCGTGCACGGAGCAGCGCTGATCGGGCATCTGGAAGATGCAGCCGCCGTCCGCCGCCGTGCGCAGCATGTAGTCTTCGAAGTCGTCGTTGTACTCGCCGCCTTCGCGATCGATGCGGCGGATCTGCGTGAGCTCGCGCTTGGTCAGCGGCCCGAGGCCATGGATGTCGGTGCAGCAGAGGCCGTCACCGAAGCAGGTGTAGCGAGCGCCCGGACGTACGAGGAGCGGACGTACCGTAGCGCGAACCTTCTGTGCCATGCAGATCTCCGTCCCGAAAAACAAGACTCGTCGAGAGCCTGGAGAGCCGGGCCGCGATGAGATATCATGCGTCGAGGAGGCGCGGTAGCCATCACCACCCGCCCGACGTGAGCTATGGCTTCACCGCTTCTCGGCTACAACACCAATGTCCGGCACGGCGGCAAGCTCTATCATATCCAGACGGAAGACTCTGGCATCGATAGACCGCACATCCTGACGCACCTGTTCGCGGACGGTGGCCGCGTCGTCGCGTCCAAGAAGTGCACCTACGCCGACTACGTGGGCCGTGAGGACTACGCGGATCACGTCAAGCAGATGATGCGCGAGCAGCACAAGGCCATGTTCATCGGGCTGCGCGACGGCCAGTTCGATGAGCCGGGTGAGACCACGACGGCGCCGAAGCGTCCGTCCAACGTGGATGTGGACGCACTGGAGCGCGCGGCGCAACGCCTGAGCCACCCGAGCGAGGCGGGCATCCCGACGGTGAGCGAGCTGCGCACCGCAGGCGCACCTGTGATGGACAGCGCGCCGCCCGACGCCATCCTGCCGGACGACTTGATCCCGGAGCCTGCCTTTCCCGAGGCAGCCCAGCTCCCCAGCGCGCCGAGCGCCATACCCGCGAGGCCGGATCAGACGACGCGACACTCGACGCGACCGCCGACCGACACCATGCGTCGTCCCGAGCGCCCCGCGCATGCGGAGGACGCTGTGCGGGCTGGAGCGTCGATCTTCGGAGACAGCCTCCTGAGCGAGAAGTCCCTCGACGAGGTGATCCTGAGCTACCTCGCCGAGGACCTCGACGAAGCATAGAGCAGCCCGGGGCGCGCTCAGGGCTCCCGCGTCAGCTCAGCGCGGCGATCTCGTCGTCGTCGAAGCCGGCTTCGCTCAAGATCTCGCGCGTGTGCTCGCCTTGGCGCGGAGGGTTCTCGAGGCAGGGCTCGCCCGCAAAGGTGCGCAGCGCGGGCAGCCGCCCGGCGCCTTGTTCGACGAAGAGAGAGCGCGCGCGATGCGGCTCGTCCGCGAGAAGCTCGTCCGCGAGAAGCACGGGCTCTAGGCAACAATCGGCCTCGGCGCCGAGGCGCGCCCACTCGTCCCGGCTGCGCGACGCGAAGAGCCGACTCAGAAGTCCATGCCACGCCGCCTGATGCGCGCCGGGCCTGAGCGCCTCCATGTCGGGCTCGAGGCCCGCGGCTGCACAGAAGGCCATCCAGAACTTGGGCTCGAGCGCGGCCAGGCTCACGTAGCCGTGATCGAGCGTCTCATACGTTCCGTAGGGTGCGATGCCACCGCTGAGCACGCCCTCGCCACGCGGACTGGGTTGACCGCCGAGCGCGGACGCCAAGGCGAAGAGCGCGAAGGGCGTGGCGCTCTCACACAGCGTGATGTCGAGGAAACGGCCGCGCCCATCCTTGGCTCGTGACAGCAGCGCGCCGAGGATCGCCACGGTCGCGCTCAGGGCGCCGGCCATGTCCGCCACCTGGCCGCCGAAGACCTGGGGCGGAGCGTTCGCGGGACCCGTCACGCCGAGGACGCCTGCCAGCGCGAGGTAGTTCAGATCGTGGCCGGCTCGTTGCGCGCGCGGCCCGTCCTGTCCGTAGCCGGTCACCGCACAGTGAATCAGCCCCGGATTCGCCTGCGCGAGCGCACCTGCGTCCAAGCCCAGGCGCGCGAGCACGCCGGGACGGAAGCTCGCCACGAGCACGTCGTAGCGCGGCAGCATGCGCAGCAAAGCGTCGCGCGCGGCGGGCTTCTTCAGGTCCAGCACGAAGCTGCGCTTGCCCGCGTTCAGCCAATGAAAAGCCGCCGCCTGACCATCGTCGGCCAGGGGCGGCATCAGGCGCAGGTAGTCCCCGCCCCGAGGATCCTCGAGCTTGTCCACGCGCGCGCCGAGATCGGCGAGCAGCCGGGTGGTGAACGGACCCGGCAAGAGCCGCGACAGGTCGAGGACGCGAACGCCCTCGAGGGCGCGACCCGGGCCGAGCTCCACCGGCATGGAAGTCAGCCGAGGATCTGCTGCAGCTTGGTGGCGAGCATGGCGTTGCCCGCGACCTTGAGCTTGCCCGCGAAGTAGAGCTGCATGGCGGCGCCGGGGTTCTCGCTGATCTGGACCCAATCCTCGTCGGTCAGCTCGAGCGTGCACTCGGCGTTGCCCTGGTCACCCTCGGAGACGCCGGGGTTCTCCTTGAGGTCGACCGTCCACACGCCGCCAGCTTCGCCGGAGATCTTGAACAGGAAGATGGCACCGATGGCCTTCGACTTCTCGGGGTCGGCGGCGATCTTCGCGGGGATTTCGGTCTCGAAGGAGGTCTTGGGGTCGGGCATGGTGGAATTCTCCGGTTGGCGATCTCTGAATAGCGATTCAGCGACCGCATCTATCCACAGACGAGGGGGTGGGTCAAGTCTGCCCTGGTGAGATTTCGTGAGGTCGGGCACCACGCGGGCAGGCGCTCGACGACACCGGGCGCGTCTGCCAGGATGCGCGCGCCGAGGAGGTGAGACGTGGACCTGAAGTCGCTGTTGAAGCAGAAGTCGCTGGAGCTGCTCCAGAACCCGCGTGTGCTGGAGCTGGCGCAGGATCCTCGCGTCATGAAGCTGGCGATGCAGGCCTTTCAGGCTCGCGGGCGCATGCAGGCCGAGATCGACACGCGCGTCGAACGGTTCGCCCACTCGATGAACCTGGCGACGAAGAAGGAGCTGCGTGAGCTGAAGCGCAGCCTGAAGCGCATGGAGCGTGAGCTCGAGCAGGCGCGCGGGGCCAAGGACGACGGCTGAAGGCGGAGGCCCGCCGCGAGACCCTAGAGCCACGAAGGCCCGGCTCGATCGCGCGCATGTGAATCCGGCCACGGGCGTGGCAGTCTCATGGGCATGTCGCGATTCCTCGCCGTCTTGGCGCTCGCCGCCTCCCTCCTGACCAGCCCGGCTCTGGCCCAGCCTCCCCACGTCCAGCGCGCTCGCGCGCTCTTCGTGGCAGGCCAGCGGGCGTACGACGCGGGTGACTTCGCCCAGGCCGCCGAGAAGATGCGCGCCGCGTGGGAGCTCTTCCATTCACCGGCCCTCGCCTTCAACGCCGCGCGCGTCTACGAGCGCATGAGCGAGTACCAGCCGGCCATTCGCTTCTTCCGCATGTACCTGCGGCACGGGCATCCGACGGATCAAGAGCGAGCGGATGTGGAGAGTCGCATCACCGCGTTGCAAGAAGCCGAGCAACGACAGCGCGATCAAGTCTTCACGGCACCGCCGAGCGGAGACGAGCTGACGAACGAGGCGCGCACCTTCTTCATGCGCGGCGTCACCATGTTCCGCGGCGGGCACTACCAAGCGGCGATGGAAGCGTTCACGGCCGCGCAGCGCTTCGCCCCGCTGCCCGAGATCTTCTACAACATGGCCGTCACCGCCGAGCGCCTCGGCTCGACCCGAGACGCCATGGACTACTATCGCGAGTACCTGCGCGTGCGCCCCAACGCCCCGGACCGCGGCCACGTGGAGAGCGAAGTCGCCCGCCTCCGTGCCGAGCGCAACCGCTGACCAGACGCGGCTCGCGGAGAGTCAGCCGCCGAAGAGGCGCTGTATCAACGCGACGAAGGACGCGCCGAGCAGGAGCATGCCGAGGATGGGCAGCACGATGGACAGCACGACCAGCAGCAAGCCGACACCGACGAGAGCGTAGTCGGTGGCGCTGGGGTCTCGATCCTCGCCACGATGCTCTTCGATCAGGTCGAGGTTCTTGCGGTTGCTGCGCCAGAAGGCGTCGAAGAGGTCGCCGACGAAGGGCACGGAGCCGACGACGGTGTCGATGCCGACGTTCATGACCATGCGCAGGAGCACGACCGCCGGCACGCGTTGCTCTAGCGCCAACAGGAGCAGGCTGGCGGAGCCGACGCCGGTGATGGCGTCACCCGCCACGGGCAGGAACGCGCCGAGGATCGGGTCGAGCCCGATGCCGATGCGCGTGCCGGGGATGCGAAATCCGTCGTCGAGCAGGCTCACCATGCGCTTGGCCCACTTGGGCAGCGGGGCTCGCGCCAGCGCCGCGCGTGCCAGCTCCACGTCGTCGTCGGTCGTGGCCAGCGGCGCGGGATCGCTCATCGACGGCCCAACCAATCGCGCACGAGGGGCCAGACGGTGAAGGGCGCCTCGCGACCGATGATGAGATCGATGTGGCCGAGGGGGAAGACACGGTAGGTCTTGTCGGTCGACTCGCTGAGATCGTAGGCGGGCTTCACGGACTTGGGCGGCGCGAGCGTGTCCTCACTGCCCGCGATCACCAAGAGCGGCTTGTCGAGGTGCTCGAAGGCGGAGCCATAGTCGTTGCGGCCGTCGCGACTCATGAGGGCGCGATCGGCGCCGATGCGCAGGATGTCGAGGGCGATCTGAATGTTGGCCCAGTCGAAGGCACGCCCGAGGTACTCGTCGAGGATGTCGTCCTCCACGCTGCCGGGATGCCAGGCTCGAATCGGCAGCGGGATGCGTGGCACGTTCCAGAGATGCCTTCGTCGCCTCAGATGACGGCCGACGATCCCCAAGGGCAAGCGAGGGTTGCCATCCAGCAGCCCCGTGAAGCGCAGCGTCAGCAGCAGCTGGCGCAACATGACCAGCGCCGCCGAGCCCTGACCGAAGCGATAGGGCGATCCCAGCGTGACCACGCCTCGAAGCACGGGCCGCAGAGACGTCGCGCCCGCGCCGTAGGCCAACAGACCGCCCATGGAGTGACCGACCAGGAAGATCTTGCTGTCCCCCGACAAGCGCAGAGCCTCGCGCGCCGCGGCGGGCACGTCCTCCTTCAGGTAGTCGTCGAGCAAGCGAGGTGAGCTCGCGCCGAAGCGTCGCGAGCGCCCGTGGCCACGCAGATCGAGGTTGAAGACGTCGTAGCCCTCCGCGGCAAGATAGGCGGAGAAGGATCGTCGACTCGAGTGCCAGGTGTAGCGGTTCTGTCCGAAGCCGTGCACGAGCAGCACGGTGCGCCGCGAGGGTTCCGAGGCCGAGAGGCGCTTGCGGACCATGCCGAGCGGCATCGGCCCGGACGTCATCACGACGTCCTTCACCAGAGTCACGACACGATCCCCGGCGACGCGTTGCTCCACGATCTCGGTGCGCAGGATCACGGCGAGGGTCTAGCACTTGCTCCGCCGGTTTCGAGGCGACGCCCGCGCATTCGCGAGTCCATTTCGACCGGCCTCCTTCTCGCTGCTATGCTCCGGCCATGCATCGCCCCATGCGCCTGATCTCCCTCGCCCTGGCCCTGACGAGCTTGGGCGCTCTGTCGGCTCCTCGCGTCTTCGCCCAGAACACGTCGAGCGACGCGGACCGACTCGCGCCAGTCCTCTCGGGCTATGAAGACATGCCGAACGACGAGTCCATGCGCGCCATGGGACCCGCCACCGTGGGAACGCTGGTGGCGCTGTACAACGACGCGAGCCGTCCGCCCTACGTGCGCCTGCGCAGCGTCGCGGCTGCCGGGGCCTTCCACACCGACGCAGCGCGCACCTTCCTGCACGCGGTGATCACGCTGCCTGGGCAGAGCGACCTCTTCGTACGGGAAGGCCTGCTCTCCCTCGGACGTGCCTTCGGCGAACAAGCCACGCTCGAGATCGCGCCCTTCCTCCAGCGGCCCGAGACCGTCGTGCGCGAAGCGGCGGCCATCTCGCTCTCGCGCATCGGCTCGGCCCAAGCCCTCGCGGCCTTGCGCGCGCGGCTCGGCGTCGAGACGGACGCGGGCATTCGGCGCCGGCTCCAGGCCAGCCTCGCCCACTGAGTGTCCGAAGGGAAATAAACTGATCGCCTTCCTGCGTCGAGGCGCCCCGCGTAGAAGGCGCGAGGAGCGAACATACCGGGGGTATGTAAGCGACGAGCAACGAAGAGCGGGGATGGATCGGCGCAGGAAGGCCAAGCACATTTCGCGCCGGACGCTGATCGTCGAGTCTCAACCCTCGACGTCGACCGGGCGCACCGGACTGCCACACGCGGTGAGCAGAGCTCTCGTGAGGTTCTGCTGCAGGTCCTGGCCCTTGGACACGAAGTGGTGGATGCCGAGCTGATGCAGGAGCTGGACGTCGTCGCGCTGCGCACCGGCGCTGACCGCGATCACGGCGGCTCCTTCGGCCAGGCGTTCACCCCTCATCTGCATCAGGACCTCGATGCCGTTCATCTTCGGCATGTGCAGATCGAGCAGCATCACATCCGGCGCGCGCTCGCGCACGAGCCCCATGGCCTCGACCCCGTCCACGGCCACTCGCGACCTCACGCTGCCCAGCGCCTGCTGAGCGTAGAACGCGAGGATGCGCGCCATGTCCGGATCGTCCTCGACGATCAGGAGGTCGATGGCCGGCGCGGGCACGGTCGGGAGCGACTCGGGTGGCTCGTAACTTCGCGTCGCGTTGCGGCGGAGGCTGGCCTCGAGTTGCCAGGCGAAGGCCTCGGCGCTCTGCGGACGCTCACCCGGCTCGGGGTGGAGCGCCTCGCCCACCACCCTCGCGAGGGCTAGCGGCACGTCGGCGCGCAGCGAGAGAATGGCGGGAGGCGGCCCCGAATGCTGCCGCTCCCACAGCGCCACCAGGCCCTGTGCGCGGAAGGGCAAGCGTCCGGTCAGCAGCTCGAAGGCGACGACGCCGAGCCCATAGACGTCGGTCAGGTGCCCCGCGCCGGCGGAGACCGAGTTGCTCAGCGCTTCGGGCGCCATGTAGGCCGGCGAGCCCGCCACGTTGGTCTGGGTCTCGACCTCGAACTCGGGCAGCACCAGCCCGAAGTCCATCAGCACCACGCGGTGATCGGGCGTGAGCATCACGTTCGCCGGCTTCACGTCTCGATGGGCCAGGCCCGCGCGATGGACGACGGCCAGGCCCTCGGTCAGCGAGACCAGGATGCCCACGGCCTCCTCGAGCGCGAACTGACCACCGGCCTCGAAGCGATGCGCCATGTGGGCCGCGAGGCTGACGCCGTAGATGCGCTCCATCACCAGGAACTCGACGTCGTGATGCTCACCGAGCGCGTGCACCGTGACCAGGCTCGGATGTCGAAACGCCGCCAGGGCCCTCGCCTCCTTGCGCAGGGAGGGCAGCCCGGGCCACGCGGCCTTGATCGCGACGCGTCGATCGAGATCGTGATCGCGCGCCTCGAACACCTGACCCATGGCGCCCTCGCCGAGCAAGGCGCTGATCTCGTACACGCCCGCGAGTATCTCGCCGACGCGGAAGATCGCCTGGGGCGGTGGCGGCGGCTCCGGGTGTCCGGGTCGCGCGGGCTTGGTCGAACGACGCATCACGCGCGGAAATCTATCTTGAATAGCGACGCATCTCCAGTCGGGCCGCGCACCTCCAGCTCGATGTCGTCGCTCACAGATCCACGGCATCGACGCGGTCTTCGTCGAGCTCGGTGCCCAGGAAGCGACCGGCGACCTGCGCGAAATCCGACGGCCGGTCCGTCACCAGCACCTGCAGACCCCCGGGACCTGTGGACGTGGTGGACAGATCGCGATCCGTCAGCAGCGCGCTCAACTCGAGCGCGAGGGCGTGGGCGCTGTCGACCACGGGCACGTCGGGACCACAGCACAGAGCGACCTGCTCGCGCAGCACGTCGATCAGCACGGGGTAGTGCGTGCAGCCGAGCACCAAGGCGCCAATGTTGGCTGCAGCCAAGGGCTCGAGGTAGCGCGCCGCGACCAGCGATGGCACCTCACCCGAGATCCAACCCTCTTCCGCCAAGGGCACGAGCAGGGGCGCCGCGCGTGCGAAGACCTCGACCCGGGGATCCTCCGCCGCGACCGCGCGCGGATACGCGCCCGACGCCACGGTGCCGGCCGTGGCGAGCACTCCCAGACGCTTGCCGGAAGCTGCGGCGACGCCGGCGCGAGCACCGGGTTCGACCACGCCGAGCACGGGGATGTCGAGCTCGACGCGCAGCATCGGCAAAGCCACGGCGCTCACCGTGTTGCACGCCACGACCAGCAACTTCACGCCGTGAGCGCGCAGATGCTGCCCACAGGTCTGGGCGTAGCGCAGCACGGTGTGCGCGCTGCGTGTGCCGTAGGGCACGCGGGCGGTGTCGCCGAGGTAGACGAGATCCTCGTGGGGCAAGGCCTCTCGAATCGCACGCGCGACGGTCAGACCTCCCAGCCCCGAGTCGAACACCCCGATGGGTGCATCACGCGTCACAGACGCCATCGTGTCCCTGCCATCTCATCCCTCCGCGCAAACGCCGGAAACACAGGCGTCACTGAGACATTGTCCATTCGCGGTGCAGCGGGCGCCGACGTCACCCTTCGGAAAACAGTAGCCCGAGAAGCAGTAGTTGCGGGGGGCTTCGCCCATGTTGCATTGGCGATCGCCGAGGCAACGCTGGGTGCACAGGTCGATCTCGCCTGCGGCGCTGGTGAAGCGCGTGCACGAGAGCCCGGCGGCGCAGGGGAAGGCGTCGCTGCCAGGCGCACACGGGAAGCCGACGCCGTAGTGCGTGACGCACAGACCTCCGGGCTCCTCGGCGCTGGCGAGCGAGGGATCGCACTCGAGCGTCAGGGTGGGCGAGATGATGCCGATGGAGACCAGGTTGCCGCAGCCGCCGTAGAGGCGCGTGGCCTCGTCACAGCCGATGGAGCATTGGCGGCCCGAGTCGCCCGTGTCGATGCAACGACCGAGCAAGCAGTTGGTGTCGTCGTCGCAGGGCGTGCCGTAGAAGCCGGGGAAGCAGGGGATGTCCGCGCCGGGGTTGAACAGGCCGAGCTGCGTCAGGCAGCCGAAGCTCGGCGGACAGCGCGTGTCGCTCGAGGCACAGGTGGCGAGGCAGATGTCGCCGCCGAAGCCGATGTTCGTGGGCACGGATCGAAGCGGGCAGGTGCCGTCGGCCTTGGGGCGCGGCACGCAGTAGAAGTTGTCCGTGCGCGAGACGCCGGGCACCGCGGCAGCGACAGAGCCGAGGCAGAGACCGCCGTCGGGGCAGTCCGCGTCGGCGGTGCACGAGTCCACGGGATAGCAGACGCCGTCGTCGCTCTCGGTGCTGATGCGGATGCACGAGAGGCCCGAGGTCGGGCACGACGAGGTGCTGCCGTCTTCCTGGATCCGGCAACCGCGCAGGCACAGGCCCGACGCCCCTTGCTCGGTGCAGATGCCGTCACAGCTCTGCGCGTCGCAGTCGGTGGCGCAGAAATCCGAGGCGTAGGGCGAGGCGCGCACGCAGCCCCATTGAGCGCCGCAGTCGCTCGCCACGTCGCAGGAGAAGAGCTGCCGGTCGAGGTAGCCGCGATCGACGCGACATCCCCCGAGCCCGAGCCCCGCGGCGACGAGGACGAGCGCGAAGAGCGTCGAGGCGAGGGCGCGGCGGTTCATAGCGAGCCCTCGAGGAAGACCATGAAGTGGCCACGCGGCGCAAGTTCGGCGCGCATCGAGCTGGATCGGGTGCCGAAGTCCGAGAGCAGGAAACCCAAGGCCGCCATGCCCGCGCCCACGCCCAGACCGACGAGGCCCGCGTTGGCGATGCGCGCGTCACGCTCCCGATCGTCGAGGTACCCGCTGGCGGCGATTCGTGTCGAGCCGTCCGTCGGATGTCGACGCGAGGCCAGGCCGAAGCCCAGGGCGACCCCGCCACCCACCAGCGCGAGCCCCGAACCCACCCAGACCAGCGACGAGATGCGCACGCCCGGCGGCGGCGGCAGGACCACCGGCTGCGAGAGCTCCATCTGCAAGGTGGCGCCCCCTTCCAGGCTGATGTCACGCGTGAGGCGATGGCTCGAGTCGAGCTCGACGACGAGGGCGTGGGGTCCCGGTTCGAGTCCATCGAGGCGCAAGGTGCCGTTCGTGAGCTCGCCGCGATCCACTCCGTCCAGGAGCACGCGACCCCCGGACGATCCGGCGAGGACGCGCAGCGAAGCCGTGGGCCGATGCTCCACGTAGAGGTCGGGGATGGCCACCTGCACGGCTGCGGCCAGGGCACCCAGATCGCCATCGAGCTCGCGGTAGGCGCGACCCAAGAGCTCCCCGGATCGCACGTCGATGCGCACGAGGTCGAAGGTCCACTGGGTCCCGTGGTGGTTCAGCGTGCCCGACACGACCTCGTCCACGTCGAGCTGCACACCCACGCGTCCCACGCACGCCGCCGAGGTGACGCAGTCGAGGGAGCGGGCCTCCCCCTGGCCGAGGCGCGCTTGGATCTCCTCCTTGCCGACGATCGTCACGCCACCGCGCGCGGCCACAGCGCCGATGGCGACCTCCGTGAGATCATCGGCGACGCTCTCGTCCACGCCGGGGGCGGCGAGCAGGAGCACGGCCACGCGGCGGACGTTGGCCGGGCGGGGCTCAGACGTCGCGGGCTCAGTCGCCGCGGCAGCGGGCGCAGCCGTGTCGGCGGGAGGCGTCGCTTGCGCGGGCTCGGCCTGCGTGTCGGCGGACACGACCGTGCGCTCCTCCTGAGCACTCGCCCGAGGACAGGGGCCGAGCAGCAGGGCGGCCAGCAGGACGAAGAGAGGCGCGCGCATGGGCCGGGCATGATACTGGGCTAGCCAAGCCTGGGCTAGCGGGCACCGGCGTCCCGGGGCGTGGTATGCTCCGAGAGCGCCCCACGGAACGGGGAACTCCACACGCCATGGCAAAGCTCGGCACAGCGTCAGAAGACAAGACGGTCTTGCTCGTCGGACGCGACGAGGACGACGACTGGCCGCGCGTGGAGACGGCGCTGGCGGAAGCCGGCCTCACGGTCGAACGGGTGGCGACCGACTGCCTGCTCGCGCGGGCGCATCACGAGCCCACCCCGCGCTTGATCCTGCTGGGCGGGGGCGAGGAGCGCTTCCAGGCCTTGAGCGAACTCCGGGCCGATCCGTGGGCGCAAGAGGTGCCCGTGGTCGTGCTCGTGGATCGCCAGAACGAGGCCCAGATGCCTCGGGCCTTCGAGCTCGGCGCCGACGACTTCCTGGGGCGCCCCGTGCGCCGGATGGAGCTCCTGGCTCGCCTGGGCGCCCAGCTGCGATTGCACGGCTACATGCAGGAGATCGCGCTCGAGCGACAAGACGCACAGGTGATGCTGGAGCTGACCCAGACGCTGGCGTCCTCGCTGGATTTCCACGAGATCCTGTACACGGTCGTGCGCCGCATCGCCGAGCTGGTGCAGGTGGATCGCGTGTCCATCGTGCTCACGCCCGAAGGCGAGGCGGACGACGTCGGCTACGTCGTGGTCACGAGCGACGACGAGGAGCTGGCGAACCTGCGCCTCGATCTGAGCAAGTACCCGGAGATCCAGAAGGTGCTGCGCACGCGTGAACCGCTGACGATTCATGACGCCTCCACCCACCCGCTGCTCGATGCCGTGCGCGGCAGCCTGCCCAATCAGGCCGCACACGCCATGAGCCTCTTCCCCATCGTCTGGGAGTCGCACGCGACGGGCGTGCTCTTCCTGCGCTCGAGCGCCGGGCGCGGCACGCTCTCGGATCGCGAGACGCACGTCTGCCAGATCGTCTCCAACGCCACGGCCGTGGCGCTGCGCAACGCGCGGGTGATGCAGTCGCTGCGGGATCAGACCCAGCAGGTGACCTTCGCACGCTACGAGGCAGAGCAACGCCTCGAGTCGCTCAAGCGCTACGCCGACCTCTTCTCTTCGGCGGCCGAGGGCATTGCCGTGCTCGATGTCGAAGGGCTCCTGCTCTTCGCCAATCCGCGTGCGCACGAGATCATCGGCTACTCGGCCGAGGAGCTGAAGGGACGCAAGATCCGCGAGCTGCTGCACCCGGACTCGGTCGATCGTGCTCGGATCATCTGGGAGCGCTTCCGCGAGGGGGAGCTGGCGCGCGGTGTCGATCTCCAGATGGTGCGCCGCGACGGCGAGGACATCGTGATCCGCGCCTCCATCGCCCAGCTGGCCGAAGGGGAGGGCGCGCTGCTGATCTCGTTCCAGGACGTCACCGACGACCGACGCACGGAGCGTGAGCTGGTGCGCACCATGCAATTCCTGGAGTCGCTCATCGACGCCAGCGTGGACGGCATCGTGGCGGCGGATCTTCGGGGCAACATCCTGCTCTTCAACGAAGCCGCCGAGCACATGTACGGCTACCGCACGGAGGAGGTCATCGGCCGGCTCAGCGCGCGCGACCTCTACCCCGACGACGGCGCCGAGCGCGTGATGCGCATGCTGCGCTCGGACCAGCATGGCGGCCGGGACAAGCTCGAACCCACGCGCCTCGAGGCCCGAGGCAAGAACGGCGAGCGCATCCCCATCCGGTTGTCGGCGGCCATGGTGTACGAGAAGGGCAAGCCCAGCGCGACCTTCGGCATCTTCACCGATTTGCGCGATCGCCTGCGAGTCGAAGAGCGCCTGGCCGAGGCCACGCAGAAGCTCGCCTCGTCGGAGAAGCAGGCGCTGATCGCCGAGCTGGCGGGGACCGCGGCGCACGAGCTGAACCAACCTCTGACGAGCATCATGGCCTACGCGCAGCTGCTCGAACGGAAGCTGGCGCCGGACACCGCCGAATCACGAGCCGCGCAGACCATGGTCAGCGAGGCGCAGCGCATGGCCGACATCGTCAAGAAGATCGGCAAGATGACCAAGTACGAGACCAAATCCTACGTCGGCGGCCAGAAGATCCTCGATCTCGACCGCGCCGGCGGGGACTACTCGGGAGACGAAGCAGACGAAGACACGGGCCGACAGGGCACGACGAAGCAAGAAGCGCCCTCTCGGCGCCCGGAGTGAGCGAGACCGTTGGACGGGGGCGTCACGGAGACACGTTGAGCAATCGAGAGCACGACAAGGAAGAGCTGGACGAATCGACGATGGACGACTGGGAAGATCGTAAGAGCGGCAGGTTGCCGCTGCCGGAGTCGCGCCATCCGCTGCGCAAGGGTCGAGTGCCGACCGGGACCCATCTGCGCGCGGAGATCCTAGAGCGCATCCAGCGCGGCATCCCCCTGCCCGTGCCGAGCTCCGACGAGGTGCTGGGCGCGGTGCTCAGCCTGAACCGCAACATCAGCCTGCTGATGGACGAGGCCCAGCTGGTCGAGGCCCACCTCGAGGTGATTCGTGACCTGCTCCCGGGGCGACGCCTGAGCGTGAAGCTGGTCGATCGCACGGGCGCCGTGACGCTCGTCTATCGCACGGAGGATCCGAGGGACGCCGAGCAGGCGACCACGGCGCGCATCAGCCGCCCCGCTCTCGAGCGCCACAGCCTGACGCCGGAGGCCATCGATCATCCGGGCGTCGAGGTCACGGACAGCTTCACTCCGGACTTCGCCTCGCCCGTGGGCTTCGACGTGCCTCTGGTGGACGGCGATCGCATCAGCGGCGTGCTCGCGGTCGAGTACTACGACGCGGCCGCGCCACCCGAAGCCGACTCGAGCGTGGTGGGTCAGCTCGCCCTCTCGCTCTCGTCCGCGCTGCGCAACGGCCGAGTCATGCGCGAGTCGCTGCATCTGCGCGACTACCTGGGCAAAGTGCTCGACCACGCCAACGCACCCATCGTGGTGATCGGCAAGCGCCGCGAGGTGCGGGTCGCGAATCGGGCGATGCTGGAGATCACGGAGCTCGCACGCGACGCCATGATCGGCCGCGACTTCCTGAGGATCCTTCCCGAGGACGAGCGCGCGCGCATTCTGCCCGCCTTCTCCAACGCCCTGCACGGACGCTCCACCAAGGACTTCGAGGTGCAGATCCCGCGGCCCAAGGGCGGCGTGGCGCGCATCGCCTTCAACATCGCCTCGGTCCTGGGACAGAACGGCGAGGTCGAGAGCGTGATCGCCATCGGCAAGGATCTGACCGAGCTACGCAACCTCGAGGATCAAGTGATCCAGTCGGAGAAGCTCGCCACCCTCGGCCAGCTGGCGGCCGGAGTCGTCCACGAGCTCAACAACCCCCTGACGAGCATCTCCGTCTACAGCGAGTTCCTGCTGAAGGAAGCGCGGGAAGAGGGCGCGCCCGCCGCGCAGGAGCAGAAGCTGGCGCGCATCGTGGAGAGCGCGGAGCGCATCCTGCGCTTCACCCGAGACCTCGTCACCTACGCCCGCCCCTCGACCGAGGCGCCCCACGCGGTCAGCATCTCCGAGGTGATCGAGCAGTCCGTGGTCTTCTGCGAGCACGTGATCTCGCAGCATGGCGTCACGGTCACGAAGCGCTTCGAGGATCACGACGCAGTCATCCTCGGCGTGAAGGGTCAGCTCCATCAGGTCTTCATCAACCTGATCACCAACGCGTGCCACGCCATGCCCCTGGGCGCGGGAGCTCTCGAGCTCTCGACGCGCGCGGAGGGCGACGAGTGGATCGTGGCCAGCGTGCACGACAACGGCAGCGGCATCCCCGACGGCATGATCGACGGCATCTTCGAGCCCTTCTTCTCGACCAAGGGTCAGGGCAAGGGCACGGGCCTGGGTCTGTCCATCGTGCGCAACATCCTGCGGCAGCACGCGGGGAAGATCACGGTGTCGAGCGCACCCGGGATGGGCACGACCTTCGAGGTGATGCTGCCCGCGCATCGGCGCTGAGCGAGCCGGGCTACGTCGTCGACGGACAGGCACGCGGCGCGGGACGAGTCCTCGCGCCCCACGGTGAAGCTGGGCCCCGTTTCGCGCCCCACGGGGAAGCTGGGCCCCGTTTCGCGCCCCACGGTGATGCCGCATGCCCCGTCTCGCGCCCCACGGTGATGCTGGGTCCCATTTCGCGCCCCACGGTGATGCCGGGCCCCGTTTCGCCGTGGGGCGAAGCGCTTGCGCGAGCCGGGCTACGTCGTCGACGGACAGGCACGCGGCGCGGGACAAGTCCTCGCGCCCCACGGTGATGCTGGGCCCCATTTCGCGCCCCACGGTGATGCTGGGCCCCGTTT
>Ga0100387_10001737_pt1 | contig 18535 bp, 17 predicted proteins | sample CryGeymeta201511_FD_81547 | JGI IMG/M metagenome (GOLD analysis project Ga0100387, IMG submission 81547) | Groundwater microbial communities from Crystal Geyser aquifers in Utah, USA - Crystal Geyser metaG 2015-11 | ecosystem: Environmental > Aquatic > Deep subsurface > Groundwater | place... | reverse complement strand
GCCTTTTAGCTTTAAACTCCTCCTTGCCTTCCTTGACTATGAGGTCAAATAAGGTGGGGGCACCCTGGACGTAACTAAACCTTCTGATTCTTCTTTCTGCTAGTCTCACATACTCCTCGTTTATATCATAGCCCACATAGTGTCGCTTCGTTTTTATTGCCGCTATGGCTGCCTGTCCACTTCCCATAAAGGGGTCTAAAACCACGTCTCCTTCATAACTATAAAGTTGAATAAGCCTGTAAGGTAGCTCTACAGGGAAGGGTGCTGGATGTCCAACAGTCTTAGCCTGCTCTGCGGGAAAAGTCCACACACTCTTGGTGAACTCAAGGAATTCCTCTCTGGATATGGTGCTATCCCTCTCCGAGTATCTTTTCCTTGCAAACGTTCCCTTAGAAAAAACCAGGATGTATTCGTGGATATCCCTTAATGTCGGGTTAGCAGCAGAAAGCCAACTCCCCCAGGCCGTGGAAGGACTTGAACTTGAAGCCTTGTTCCAGATAATCTCACCCCTCATTAGAAAACCAAGGTCAAGCATATCTTCCACAACGAAGGCATGAAGGGGAATATATGGCTTTCTCCCTAGATTAGCGATATTTATGCAAGCTCTGCCCCCGGGCACGAGCACCCTATAAACTTCATGCCACACTGCTTTCAAAAATTCTCTATATCGCTCAAGCGTCAAATCTTCGTCGTATTCCTTCCCTACATTGTAAGGTGGAGAGGTAACCATCAAATGAATGCTATTATCGGGCAATTCATCCATTCTTTCACTCGATTTACAGAATATCTTGTCCAGAAACGCAGAAGGAACAGGATTTTCTACATATTTAACCTTCTCTTCTTTAGGCAATCCCTCATAAAGTTTGCTGGCGTAGAAAGAAGTGGCATCATGATTTATTCTCCCCGGCGACCCAAAGGAGCTTGTCTTTGTGCCTCTCTTCCCATGGTTAACTTTCATCTTAATCTTCCTCCCAATAATCAACCCACCTTTTATACGGATTATAGTCTATTTTTGCCTTTTGCCAGTATATTTCAATAACCTTAGATTCCCTATCTTTGACCAAAGCCTCCAATGCTTCCTTAGTTATCTCCGCGCCTCTCGGGTTTGTTCCTGGCTTAGGCAGCCTGATATATTTCTCCTTTCCAATCTTATCAAAAAGTCTTTTCTGCGTTTCCAGAGGGATATAATAAAACCCTCCTTTGTTATTCCAGTTAATTTGCACAAGCAAAATATCACAGTGCGGAGAATAAGTTTCTTGAAATTCCTTTGCCTTCTGGGCATCAACCGTCCATATAAGCTTAACTCCGCTAAATCCCTTACCGGTAAGCGTCTTAATGGAGACAGGCTCTCCGAATAACCTTACATCAACTTCTGGCTCAGTGATAGGTATTTCAGTTTCTACACTGTCCCCACCAAATTTATAGATAAGTAAAGCTACTATTATCCTCTCCCTGAGAGAGCCGACTTCCATCCCGATTTTTCCAGCTCTTGAGCTTTCTAACTCCGCAAGCTGGAACAGATATGGCAAACGCTTTTCGATTTTCTCAACAAGCTTCCTGTCCTCAAATATCTTTACTAGACGGCTTAACATCTTTCAGCCTTCATTCTATCATTCTTTGGTAAAAAGGCATTTAACGTTCTGCGGGTATATGAAATTTGCCGAAGGCAGATTTGGGCGTGGCGTAGCGAAGCCTTTCACTAAATTTCAAATAATGTTTTCTGACGACCTAATCTCCCATCATAGTTTCTTGAGTCTTCCCTTACATCTCCAAACTCATCAACAGCTATGACGCCTTTAGCTATTAATTCGTTATTGGCACATTTTTCATCAGGTGCCGCTTTCCTAACGAAGATCCTTCTCCCTTTTCTAAGTCCATCAATAACGCCACTCCATGTACCACCTTTATGGTCTGATTCGGCTACATAAATTTCCTCAGCTAGTCCATAAATATAGGTATTCCTTCTCATTGCTAGACTTACCGACCACTCTGCTTTTGGATGACAAGTGCTGACTACCAGGACTTGACCATCAATAATGTATTCATATAGCTTTTTAAACCCACTTTTAAAAGTCATTATGCCTTGGGGTAGAACAACAATGCCCCTCCCATTGTTTTCTATTACCGTTTCCAACGCAATTTTATCTACTCCTTTGGCATACCCACTTACAATAACCTTATGTTCTGAGGTGCATTTTCGTGCTATCCGTTTGGTAAATTCGACCCCCTTATCACCCACGTTTCTTGAACCTACAATCGCTACTTTATCCTCAAAAAATAATTGGGTATCCCCTTTAACATAGAGCAACGGCGGAGAGTATTTTTTCTTCAAGTTATTTTTTAATGTTGTAGGGTATTTGGTAGAATCAAAAGTGATCAACTCGAAGCCTTGCGAAGGAAGCTCCTCTGCCAAAGATAAATTATCGGGCAGATTATCTTTCGCTTGTAAAATATCCCTGGCTTCCTTTAAAGAAAAGCCAAAGTCCTTTTGCAAAGCGGGAATATCGTAAGAAAAGAATTCAGCAAAAGAAATCTTACGATTGTGGATAATGTCAGCAATAAGGTTGTTTATTCTCTCTGTTCTCCAATTTGGGAGATGAGCCAGGGTTATCCAATACGAATAATCATTTACTTCCATAATTTCATTTCCCCAATTTGTTTATAATTCCAATAATTTCTTCGCCAAATTTCCTGATCGTCTTTTTGCCTAATCCCTTTATGTCCAGGAGATCGAGAAGAGAAGTGGGTTTTGCTTTGGCAATATTGTCTAAGGTTGCATTGGACAAAATGTAATAAGGCGGCAAGTTGCTTTCTTCAGCTTTTTTAAGACGCCATTTCTTTAATGCTTGGTAAATTTGTTCTTCATCCTTGGCTGGAGCATCTTTTAGGGATTGCATGCCCACTATTCCATTTTCACCTACAAGCCTTATCAATCTTGAGCGAATAGCGCCCTCTTTCCGTTGAAAATAAGTTGCCAATTCACTAATACTTTCTCCTTGATAAAACTTACTTACTAATGACTCCTCATCTCCCCTTGTCCATTTTTCATAGGCTTTGTGATACCTTTGGCGGATTTTGGCAAAAGATTCGTCTTTTTCATCCGTCACATCACCCGCTGCTCCTCTCGAATATAATTGAGAGCTGCCCCTTTTAGCCGAGTCAGGGCTGTCATCGACTATGCCTCCACCGATTGTTTTTGCTATTACCAGTGGTGCGATTTTATTTACACCTAATTTGCTCATTAAACTTCCAATTTCTCGGATAGTTGCTTTGCTATCGCAAATATCATCAATCATCAAGACATTTTTACTTGCTACCTCGACAGGATTATTGTAACTGAATGCACCCCTCAAATTATCTCTTTTCAATAGGGAATTTTGAAACACTTTTTGAGGCTGGGTATCCCGCAGCTTTATCAACCCGTGGGAGATAGGTATTTTTAAAGCTCCAGATACCTTTTTAGCAAAATTCTTAACCAAATCACCCGATTCCGTTGGCGGCGCATAGATGATTAAGTCAAACTTTTCTCCTTTAAAGTAACTGTGATAAGCTCTTAAAACCCCGTTTAAAAGAAAATTGGGGAAGTCTCCACCGTTTTCATACTTGCAGCGATGAATAGCAGAACCTACATTGGAAAAACCATAATATGAAAATGCTACTCCGTTGACCAATTTATTCTTCCGCTCTGAAAGTAGCCCTCCCTCCTGAGATTCAGAGAGCGGTTCAATCTCAGGGAAATAACTATTCTTAAAGTCATCTACCCTTTGTTGCCAATAACCGTGGACTTTATAGGTTAATTTTTGGGATTGGCAATTATCACATTTATGGCAATAATTGCTTATCTTCTTATCTTCTAGATAATCACAAAGGTAAAACATTCTGCACTTATCCGTCTCAGCATACTCGATGATTTTTTCTAATTCCTTTAATTTAAATTCTCTAAGCCTTTCAAAAGCTATAGTATCAAGTTGAGGAGCAGTGGATTGATATTCATATCTTTTAGATCGACCATAGCCAACTTCTTTTACAATCTCTTGATCAATTAAATCTGCCATTATCACTTCTACTTTGGTTCGATTAAGGTTTGTCTTTCTCATCAAACCCCTTTCACTTAAGGGCTCAATTCTTAATTGCTCAATAACTCTTTGATAATGCTTGAAAGGATGATGACTGTTCTCAATAAAATGCTCAGGCAAATCTCTATCTACAGGATTATACAAAAGGATAATTGGTGTTTCTTTCCCATCTCTGCCAGCCCTTCCAATCTCCTGGTAATAATGAATTGGGGATTCAGGAATCTGGGTATGGATGATAAATCGAAGATCTGGCTTATCAATGCCCATCCCTAAGGCATTTGTTGAGACGACGCATTTCCAGCGGTTATTTTTCAATCCCTCTTCAATTTCTTTCCTAGCATAGGGATCAAAACCTGCATTATAATTTGCAGCGCTGATACCTTGGGAATTCAGAAATTTGCAATAAATCTCCGTGTTTACTCTTGTCCCTGTATATATAATGCCTGTTCCTTCGAATTTGGGTAATAGCATCTGGGCTAAACAAGCTAACTTAGCATCTTCAGAAGCAACCCTAACAACCTTTAAGTGAAAGTTATCCCGCATTAAATTGCCACGAATGTATTTTACCTCGCCTCCCATTTGCTGAATGACATCTTGAGCTACTCTCTCTGTTGCCGTCGCTGTGGTGGCTAAAACAGGGAAATTCTGCGGTAGCAACTTCACAAGATCGATGATTCTTCTGAAGGCAGGGCGGAAGTCATGTCCCCAGACAGATATACAGTGTGCCTCGTCGATTACCACCATTGAGAGTTTCATTCCCCCTACAGCTTCTAACCACTCCGAATTTTCCTGTCTTTCCGGGGCAATATATAAAATCTTTATCTTATTTTGTTTTGCTTGCTCCAGAATGGCACTGTTTTCTTTTTCTGATTGTTCACTATTAACACACTCGGCTGGAATCCCTAAGGATTTTAGCTGTTGAATTTGGTCACGCATCAAGGCGATAAGGGGTGAAAATACTATTGTTATTCCATCGAATATAATCGCTGGGAATTGATAACATAGTGACTTCCCAAAACCGGTCCTCTGTATTAGCAGAATTCTGTGACCATTAAGGAGACTCTCAATCGTTTCCCATTGTTCAGCATAAAAATGATTTAACCTGAAATATTTCCGTAATAAATCTTCGGCTTGATTTCGTGTTAGAACCATTATATGCCCTCTTCCGGGCTGGCAATTCTTCCCAAAATAGCGCTGGCGGCGGCTACTGCCGGGTTAGCCAGGTAAACTTCGGATTCGGGGCTGCCCATTCTGCCTACAAAGTTCCGATTAGTAGTAGAAAGGCAGCGTTCACCAGCGGCTAAAACACCCATATGCCCGCCAAGACATGGACCACAGGTAGGAGTGCTTACTACAGCACCAGCCTTTATGAAATCCTCTATCAATCCCTCCCTCAGTGCCTCGAGGTAGACTTGCTGCGAGCCGGGGAGGATGATACACCTCAAATCGGGATGTATCTTTCTTCCTTGAATCAGTTTGGCTGCTACTCTTAAATCGCTAATCCGCCCATTAGTGCAGCCACCAATGACCACCTGGTCCAACTTTACCTCTCCCACCTGGCTTACAGGCCTGGTATTGGACGGTAGAGAGGGAAAGGCTACCTGAGGCTCGAGCTTGGATACATCATATTCATAGATTCTGGCATACTGGGCGTCCTCGTTCGACTGAGAGATTGTATAAGATTGAGATTGCTTCGTCGCTGACGCTCCTCGCAATGACATAGAAGAAACTTGGCTCATAATGACAGGGGGAGTCTGTCTCGCAATGATAGAGGAAACCCGATTGGCAGCGGCACGGTGGAGGTATTCTTCGGTTTTAGCATCTACATAGAAGATACCTGCCTTAGCCCCAGCTTCAATAGCCATATTTGCCATGGTGAAGCGTCCATCCATATCCAATTCATCAATCGCCTCACCAGCGAATTCCATAACCGAGTAAAGAGCACCATCAACGCCGATGTCGCCAATGGTATAAAGAATAAGGTCTTTGCCACCAACCCATTTCGGGAGCTTTCCGTGATAAACAAACTTAATAGTTGGCGGCACTTTCAGCCATATTTCACCAGTTGCCATAGCCACAGCAATGTCAGTAGAGCCCATGCCGGTAGCAAAAGCACCTAGAGCACCATAAGTGCAAGTATGGGAGTCAGCACCAACGATAACCTGTCCGGGCAGAACAAGACCCTGCTCCGGCAAGAGCACATGCTCAATCCCCATCCGCCCCACCTCAAAATAAACCAGACCCTGCTCTTTAGCAAACTCCTTCATCAGCTTGGCTTGCTCGGCTGATGGTATATCTTTACCGGGACAAAAGTGGTCAGGAACCATCACCACTTTTCCAGGGTCAAATACTCTGCTTACTCCGAGCCGCTGGAATTCCGTTATAGCCAACGGGGCAGTAATGTCATTGGCTAAAACCAAATCAACCCTGGCATTTATGAATTCACCGACGCTGACCTCTTCCCTGCCACAGTGAGCCGCCAGGAGCTTCTCAGCGAGCGTCTGACCTGCCATTTACCCGTGGACCTTGGGAATCATCAATATGCCGACCGCAGCCAGGCCAGCTATTATGGCAATCAACCACATCCCGGCACCAGCAGCTAAACCCACACCAGCAGCAGTCCAGATGCTCGCCGCGGTGGTTAATCCTGCCACTCCCGTCCCTCCCATGCCACGAAAGATGACACCGGCGCCGATGAAGCCCACCCCGGCTACTACACCAGCGGCAACACGAGAAGGGTCAACAGCACCACTGAAACCGAAAATAGAAACCACGGTGAATAAAGCAGCACCCAGGGAAATTAAAGTGTGAGTGCGCAGCCCTGCTGCCTTGCCAGCTCGCTCACGCTGATAGCCAATGATTGCTCCCAGGGCAATGGCCAGGAGCAACCGCAATGCCATATCCAATAGCGGACTCATCGTATATCAAAAATCAAACATAAAAATCCCTCTAAATCCCCCTTTTCTAAAGGGGGATTAAGGGGGATTTGACAAATTAAACAAATATTAAAAATCAAAATTACAACTCAAAACGCAAAGATAACTTTAAATTTTGCTCTGTCATTTTACATTTTGATTTTTGCTTTTTAATTTTCCTGTCCTGGCTGCCTTACTAACCAGAAGCCGATTCAAGGCATTCATATATGCCTTGGCACTGGCAACGATGATATCAGTAGCAGCGCCACGACCGGTGTAAGTTACTCCCTCGCTCTCCACCCTGATAAGCACCTCCCCGATGGCATCTATTCCCTCGGTAACCGATTTGACCGTAAATTCGGTAAGTTCATTGGGAATGCCAACTATACGGTTAATAGCTTTATACACTGCATCCACCGGTCCTGTGCCCAGAGCAGCATCAGCTAAACTGATGCCACCAGGGTCAATAAGCCTGACCGTAGCTGTAGGAAGACTATGGTTGCCACAAGAAACCTCAACATGGTCGAGGTGATACACCTCGGTGGTAGTGCGGCGTTCCTCGGCTATCAAAGATTCGATGTCACGGTCGGTAACTTCCTTCTTCTTATCAGCTAACTCCTTGAATCGCTTGAAGGCACGGACTAAATCCTCTTCATCCAGGGTATACCCAAGCTCAGCCAACCTCTCGCTAAAAGCACGCTTACCACTCAACTTGCTTAATACCAGAACACTGGAGGGTATGCCCACCAACTTCGGGTCGATAATCTCATAGGTTATCGCCTTCTTTATCAGCCCATCCTGGTGAATACCGGACTGATGTCGGAAGGCATTTGCCCCCACAATAGCTTTATTTGGCTGAACGGGGAAGCCAATGACCTCGCTCACCAACCTGCTCGTCTTATAGATTTGCCGGGTGTTAATGCCCGTAGTGAGCCCGAAAAAATCCTGGCGGGTGTTCAACGCCATAACAATCTCCTCCAGAGAGGCATTGCCCGCACGCTCGCCGATACCATTGATGGTACATTCAACCTGTCTTGCCCCTCTCCGTATTGCCGCCAGGCTGTTAGCTACCGCTAACCCCAGGTCATTATGGCAATGAACGCTCAGAGTAGCCTTACGGATATTGGGAACATTATCAAAAATGCCTTGAATCAAGTCACCGAACTCCTGAGGGATAGCGTAGCCAACGGTATCAGGTATGTTCACTGTGGTTGCTCCAGCCTCAATGGCAGCTTCCAGCATACGGTAAAGATAGGCAGGGTCACTGCGGGAAGCATCCATAGGGGAGAACTCAACATCATCAACATGACTTTTGGCTCGAGCCACCATTTCCTTAGATACCTGTAATATTTCCTCTCTGCTCTTTTTAAGCTGATAGAGAAGATGAATATCCGAGGCAGAAAGGAAAATGTGAATTCGGGGATGACTTGCTTCTTTGATTGCCTCCCATGCCTTATCTATAGCATCGGCGTTGGCAAAGGATAAGGCACAAATTATCGGTCGCTGAACTTCTTTACTGATGAGCTGAACAGCTTCAAAATCGCCAGCGGAACTAGCAGGAAAGCCAGCCTCGATAACATCGACGCCAAGCTTCTCCAGTTGTCTGGCAATCTCCAGCTTCTCCTGGGGATTCAAGCTTGCCCCTGCCGCCTGCTCCCCATCCCGCAGAGTGGTATCGAAAATGATTACCTTGTCCAAAATTTATTCCTCATTTCTTCAACCAGGGCATCATATCCCTCAGTTTTTTGCCCACAATCTCAATTGGGTGCTCAGCTTCTATCCTCTTCAAAGCATTAAAACTGGGGCGACCCGCCTGATTTTCCAGTATCCATTCTCTGGCAAAGCTACCATCCTGAATTTCGGCCAGGATTTGTATCATTTCATCCTTGACCATCTCATTTATAACCCTTGGACCACGAGTATAGTCACCATACTCAGCAGTATCGCTCACCGAATAGCGCATATAATTCAAACCGCCCTGATACATAAGGTCAACAATAAGCTTAAGTTCATGGAAACACTCGAAGTAGGCAATCTCTGGCTGATAGCCCGCTTCCACCAATGTCTCAAAACCCGCTTTGACCAGGGAGGAAACCCCACCACAGAGCACAGTTTGTTCACCAAAGAGGTCAGTTTCGGTCTCCTCAGCGAAAGTTGTCTCCAGCACTCCAGCTCGAGCACAGCCAATTCCTTTGGCATACGCTAAGGCAATATCCTTTGCTTTGCCTGAGGCATCCTGATGCACAGCTACCAGAGCCGGGGCTCCGGAGCCTTCAGTATAGAGCTGCCGCAACATATGCCCGGGGCATTTTGGAGCTATCATGCTTACATCTATACTTTTTGGGGGGACAATTTGAGAGTAATGAATATTAAAGCCGTGGGCGAACATCAATGTTTTGCCCCGGGAGAGTTCTTTCTCGATTGACTCGCGATAAATTACCGGATGCAGATTATCAGGAGCAAGCATAACCAGAATATCAGCTTCCCTGGCTACCTCGGCAGCGCCAGCTATCTTAAAACCAGCACTTTTGGCCGCTTTCCAGCCCTCGCTTCCCTGCATTTCAGCAACGATAACCTGACAGCCACTATCCCTTAAATTTTGGGCCTGAGCATGCCCCTGGCTACCATAGCCGATAATGCCAATCGTCTTCCCTTTGATTAAATCCAGGTTAGTGTCCTTATCATAGTAAATCTTAGCCATAGTCCTCCTAAACAGAAATCCTAAGTTCAAATTTCTAAATTCTAAACAAATTCAACCCCTGCGAAAGCAGTGGTAGGGTTTAGGATTTAGTGCTTAGGATTTTTTTTGCTAGATGCACCTCCACGAGTTAACGCTACCCTTCCTGTCCTGACTACCTCCTTTATGCCAAAACCACGAAGAAGCTCAAGCAGGGAATTCACCTTGTCCTCGTCACCGGTAACCTCTACTGTAACCGAATCCGCAGCAACATCAACTATATTAGCTCGGAAAATATCAACAATTTGTATAATTCCGCTTCTCGACGAAGAAGTAGCGGCAACTTTGATTAATGCCAGCTCTCTGGCTACTATGTCCGCATCAGTGATATCGGATACCTTGACCACATTAATTAATTTATCCAGTTGCTTTCTGACTTGCTCCACTTGAGCCGGGTCAGCAGCAACCACAACAGTCATGCGAGATAAACTAGGCTGTTCACTACCACCCACAGCGAGGCTTTTTATGTTAAAATTCCGTCGCCGAAACAAACTAGCCACTCTATTGAGCACGCCAGCTTTGTCCTCCACCAACATGGATATCGTGTATTCCTTAGTCTCCATGCTCAACTCCTTGCCAGTATCTTTGGTTTTGCCTTCGGCACCCTTTTCGGTTTGGGCAGTTCTATTATTTCAGATAGACTCTTCCCCGGCGGCACCATGGGATAGACATTCTCCTCTGGCTCCACTATAAAATCAACAAGAAATGGACCATCATAATCCATCGCTTTGCATATCGCCGGACTTACTTCATCTCTATGCCTTACCTTTATAGCCGGGATTTCATACGCCTCAGCAATCTTGACGAAATCGGGATTCCAAAGTCGTGTATCAACATAGCGATGCCCATAAAATAACTCTTGCCATTGTCTTACCATGCCAAGATAACCATTATTAATTATGGCTATCTTCACCGCAATATTCTCCACCGCTATGGTGGCTAACTCCTGAATAGTCATCTGAAAGCCACCGTCACCAGCAACACACCACACCATTTCATCAGGACGCCCAACCTTCACCCCCATGGCAGCGGGAAGCTCAAATCCCATTGTGCCCAGACCGCCCGACGAAATAAAGCTATTTGGCTTGATAAAGGTAAAATATTGTGCTGCCCACATCTGGTTCTGCCCCACTCCAGTTACCACCGTAGCATCACCCTGAGTAGCCTCGTAAATCTGACGAACAATGTATTGTGGTAAAAGCTCACTACTTTCCCTGATTAGCAGCGATGGATGCTCACGCTGCCATTTATTTAGCGTGGAGAGCCATTCTGCATGCTCTTTGACAGTGATTTCGTTATTTAGCACACCAAGCACATTTTTGACATCTCCAACGATAGGCACATCTACCCTGACATTTTTGCCTATCTCCGCAGGGTCAATATCGATGTGTATAATACGTGCTTCGGGAGCAAATTTATCCGTGATTGCTGTAGCCCGGTCATCGAACCTCATGCCAATAGCGATAATAAGGTCAGCAGCCTGTACCGCCATATTGGCATAAGCCATTCCATGCATCCCGAGCATGTCAAAACTAAGAACGTGGTTCTGGGGAAAGGAACTGATACCAAGAAGCGTGTTAACCACGGGTATTTGTGCCTTCTCTGCCAGCTCCTTTAGCTCAGCATAAGCCTGAGACATAATTATTCCCCTGCCAGCAATGATAAGCGGGCGCTCAGCACCGTTAACAAGCTTTGCCGCCTTCCTGATTTGAGCTGGATGACCTTGAACAACAGGCTTATAGCCCGGTAAGTCAACTTTGTCAGGATAAATAAACTCCGCTTCCTCCTGTTGAACATCCCGTGGTATATCAATGAGAACAGGTCCCTGCCTGCCTGTCCGAGCAATGTAAAAAGCCTCCTTCACCACCATTGCCAGTTCCGAAGCTGAGTAAACAAGATAATTATGCTTGGTGATGGGAAGGGTGATGCCGGTGATGTCCGTTTCCTGAAAGGCATCTTTGCCAATAAATGGTCGGGCTACCTGGCCGGTTATAGCTATTAAGGGAGAGGAATCCATGTAAGCATTAGCAATGCCGGTTACCAGATTAGCAGCTCCGGGACCTGAAGTAGCTATGCATGCACCTACTTTATGCGTGGCTCGAGCATAGCCATCAGCGGCATGAACTGCTCCCTGTTCATGGCGAACCAATATGTGCCGAAGCTGGGGATATTGGGTAAAGGCATCATACACTGGCAGTATCGCGCCACCAAGGATGCCGAAAATAACCTCGACTCCTTCCTTAATCAGGCTTTCACATAAAATCTGCGCGCCGGTTTTCTTCATGACAAACTCCTAATCAGCAAATACCGCTCCTGTGCTGGCTGAGGTAACTTTATCAGCATAGCGACTAAGATAGCCAGCCTTAATCTTCGGTTCAAACGAAGGCAACGAAGCTAAGCGCTTCTTTATCTCCTCCTGACTCAATTTTATCTCCAATATGTTATTAGGAATATCTATTTTAATAATATCACCCTCTCTTATCGCAGCTATAGGTCCCCTCTCCGCCGCTTCAGGGGAGACATGACCAATAGCGGCACCTCGCGTGGCTCCAGAAAAACGTCCATCGGTGATAAGAGCTACCTCTTTATCCATGCCCATGCCGCTAAGAAGTGAAGTAGGAGTCAACATCTCACGCATCCCCGGACCTCCTTTCGGTCCTTCATATCGAATAACCACTACATCCCCGACTTTGATTTTTGAAGCCATTATCGCTGCTGTTGCTTCTTCCTCACTATCGAAAACTCTTGCCGGACCTTCGTGAACCAGCATTTCGGGGGCTACCGCTGCCCTTTTCACCACTGCCCCATCAGGAGCTAAATTGCCGAACAACATGCTGACTCCGCCAGTAGCACTATAGGGATTAGACAAACTGCGAATCACCTCCCTGCTTTTAACCCGCTGCCCTGCTATTACCTCTCCCAGCGGTCTTCCCAGCACAGTGTTTGCCTCCAGTTTTAATAAGCTCGACAATTCTTGCATCAGCGCTGGAATACCACCAGCCATGTCTAAATCCTCAATGTGATAATCTCCTGCGGGACTTAACTTGCATATATAAGGAATACTCTGGCTAATCTCGTTTATCCAGGATAGAGGGAAGGAAATTCCCGCCTCATGCGCTATTGCGGTTAGGTGGAGCACCGAATTAGTGCTGCCCCCTAAAGCCATATCCACAGCAAAGGCATTGTAGATAGAATCCCGGGTAACGATATCTCGAGGCAGCATATTCCTGGCCAGGACTTCCATAACTTGTCGTCCGGCTTCATAAGCTAATTGAATCCGCCGTGCCTGTGTCGCTGGTATTGTTCCATTACCAGGTAAAGCCATGCCCAGAGCTTCAGTGAGGCAATTCATAGTGTTAGCGGTGAACATGCCGGAACAGCTGCCACATCCAGGACAGGCAACTTCCTCCAATTCTGCCACCTCTTCCTCAGAGATACTTCCCTTTACTGCCTCACCTACCGCCAGGAAAACGGAATTGAGGTCCACCGCTCTTTCCTGACCATTCTTAACAAGTCTTCCCGCCAGCATGGGACCACCACTGATAAAAATGCCGGGCAGGTTAAGCCTTAACGCCGCCATAAGCATTCCCGGTATCACCTTGTCGCAATTTGGAATAAATACCAATCCATCGAAGGCATGCGCCTGAACAAAAATCTCCACAGAATCAGCGATGATTTCCCTGCTGGGCAGACTGTATTTCATTCCCTCATGGTTCATGGCGATACCATCGCACACCGCGATAGTATTGCCCTCGAAAGGCACGCCACCTCCCTCGCGAACACCTTCCTTTACCGCACTGGCAATGGATTGCAAATGAATATGTCCCGGAACAATATCATTGAAGCTATTGATAACACCGATAAACGGCTTACTCCAATCAACCGATGAACAGCCCACAGCCCGCAGTAACGCCCTGTGGGGTGCTCTTTCAATACCTTTCTTTATCACATCGCTTCTCATGACTATCCCTCAAAAAGTTAAAAAATGAAAATATCAGCTATGGCTAACTTTGTCAACCTGTTTCTAAAACTTTTATCTTATTTAATCTCGGGATATGCCTGCCGCCTTCAAATGTAGTTGAAAGATAAGTTTTGACGATTTCCCGGGCTTCGTTAACTTCAATATTCTCACCCCTTAAACATAAGATATTGGCATCATTATGTAAGCGAGCTCGCTTTGCGGTGAAGGTATCATGGCATAGCGCTGCCCTTATTCCCTTTATCTTGTTAGCCGCGATACACATACCTATTCCTGTGTCGCATATTAAGATGCCGCGGTCAAATTCACCCGATGCCACTGCATTCCCCACCTTTTGCGCAAAATCGGGATAATCCACTAATTCAGTGCTATAACTGCCAAAATCATGATAGCTATAGCCTGATTGCTGCAGAAACTCCATAACTGCCTGCTTCAGCTTGAAGCCACGATGGTCACAGCCTAAAGCAATCCGCATGGTTCCTTTATCTTCCGATATTCCTCTGCCGCTCGGTTGATTTCATCTTCAGGGATAATGCCCTGACGCAAAATCACGACTTCTCCGCCGGTGACATCAACCACAGTTGACTCGCCACCGTCGGGACATCTACCCCCATCGATAATAAGATCGACCTCGTTGCCTAGTTGTTGTCTCACCTCACCAGCAGTTAATGCGCTGGGATTGCCACTGATATTGGCGCTGGTGCCAATCAGGGGATTATTAATTGCCTGGATAAGTGCCAGGCAAACAGGATGGGCTGGGACACGCACCGCTATGCTGGTATTACCAAGATAACCAGGCAAACGTGCTGCTTTAGGGACAACTAAGGTTAACCCACCGGGCCAGAAGCGCCTGGCTAAAAATAAGGCAATTTCAGGCAATGGCTCAGCCAGAATGTCAAGCTGTTTTATGTCACCAATAAGCAGTGGGAGGGGCAAGTGTTTGGGACGCTTTTTTATGTCATAAATCCTCTTCACGGCATTAGAATTAAAAGCATCGGCTCCCAGACCATAAACCGTATCGGTGGGAAAGGCAATTACCCCGCCCTGCTTGAGAATTTGAATTCCTTTATCTATTTGCTCGTTCAAAGCCTCCATTTTTTCTTGACGCTAGTATAGCATGATGATTTAACAGATTACATACGGGAATTGGCTGAAGGTTTGGCTCATGCCTCCCATGCACTACTGGGGATTGCAGATGTTTATGATAGACACAAGCGTGGTGGAACAAAGTCTTCACATGATGCCAAATTGCTAAGGTTTGCTGCGGAGGCTGAGATACATGGGTAACACTCAGTTGCCTATGTGGTCAGCCAGCACAGTTGCTTGTTGTCGGTCAAGGCTGAGTATCAGGCGGTCTTGTGGCGTGATATACTTGACTGAAAAAGGGGGTGATTATGAAGCATCTAGTTTGGTTCGTTGTTTTGGGGTTAATTCTACTATCAGTAATTGGTTGTGGTGAGGGAGGAGGTGGTGAGGGAGGAGGTGGTCAGGGAAGTCCAGTGCTTGTGCCACAGAGCCAGAATCTTGTTAATGGCATGATAACAGTCTCGGCCGGGGGGTATTACGACCAACCATTCTCGGTTACAAGCAGTATGCAAAACGCCAGGGTTACTGGTTATTTCGAGGCGTCCGGTGGGTCGGGAAACGATATTGTAGTCCTTGTCATGGATGATATGATGTTTACCAACTGGCTCAATAATCATCAGACTCCGGTTTGCTATAATTCAGGACAAATAACGGTTGCGAACTTTGATATGCTCCTTTGTTCTGGTTCAGGTGAGTATCATCTGGTTTTCTCAAACAGGTTTTCTGTCGTTAGTTCAAAAAGCGTGAGTACCAGGGTAGATTTGAACTGGTCGGAATTGAGATACCAATAGTCTGAGACCAAAAGGCTGAGTATCAAATGGTCTTGTGGCGGGACTTGGTTAATTGAGAGACTTGACATACCATCAACGGGGTTACCTAGATTATGAAGGATAATAGGAAGTGACTGAACATGAAAGTATGGACGAGAGCAATTATCTTGGGAATCCTAGTTATTGTTGTCGGTACCGGGACGTTAGTTGCTTGCGGGAAGAACCCCCAAGAGTCTTTGAGGGAAAGAGCTACTGAGTGGACTACCTTGCTTAGTTCGCTTCCAACAGGTAATGAGCAAGAAGACGTGAAGCATATTGAGAGTTTTCTCGAACCTTCAGCCGCTAGAACCGACAGAGCCCAGGAATACTACACAGCCTGGGTAAATTCTTCATCGCTTTGGAAGCCAGTTCTAGATTCAATTGAGGACGTATCTATAGACCCAGATGGAGTTCACGGAACTATTCGGTGGACAAGAGTCGACGAATGGACAGGGGCAGAAACATTGGGCATAAAAACAGGAGATAGGCAGACAAGCACAGAAATTACCAAGTGGAAGCTGATAGATAAAGTGTGGTATCGAACTATGGAAGCTTCTGAAATAAAATAAGGAGATTGGATGGCTGCCGAGGCGGAGTATCAAGCGGTCTTGTGGTGGGATATACTTAATTGAAAGGAGGTAGGGTATGATTTATAAAGCCTACGATATTTTGGTCTTGGTGATGTTAATAGTTATGGGTCTTTGTCTAACAGTCATTGGTTTTTTGCTAAGAATGCCTGGCGCTGGGGAAGTAATTTGGTGGCTTATAATGGGTTTAGGAATAGTGATATTGGTACTAGGCCTTGTGGGCATTGGCTTTACTGCTACACAGGCGACTGATATGCCCTGTCCTTATTGTAATAAGAAAATAGTGCCGAGAGTTAAATCGGGTTCAGGTCATCTGTATTTGTCTCGGAAGGAAGAGGCCTAGGGGCAGAGCCTCGTGAGCGGGCTGCTGAGGTGGAGTATCAGACTGTGTTGTGGCGGGACTTGTTCAACTGAAAGGGGGGCAACTATGGAGCTAGAGACTAATCTTATCTATTGTGGCGATAAGTAGCCCAGCCAGCGGATTTGGAGAATAAGCGTTGAAGATGCAGCATCAAGGTCAAAAAAAACTGCGAAGTGATTTTCATTACCTTTGGGAACGGCTAGATACTGCTAGAGAACAGCATCTTATAACCCCAGACGGTCACAAGTTTACTGCCTCTGCATGCCGAACTGTAAGAGGTTCCCATAAAGGACAAGAGTTCATTCGAGTTAAACAAGCTAACCAAGAATATGCTCGTATTTACTCATGCTGCTGGGGACACACCACTAACTGCTATGATACCCGTATTGGTGGTTATAGTGATGGATTAGATTCATGGGCTGAGAGTTTGATGCAGAAACCTAATGATGAAGTTATTCGCTCTTTTGACATGCTACTCAATTCAAATGAATTGGACTATGACCAGGCTGTGAGCCGACTTCCAGAAGAACCTGGAGTCTATCTAATCTACGACAGAAAGCAAAAGAAACATATCTATGTGGGCAGGACCAAAAACATAAGAAAAAGAATCCAGCAGCACAGACACTATCAAAGTGAGAATGCTCGGCTTTACGGCCAGCAAGTCCAGAGGGGACTAATCACAGAAGGGACCTGTGTCAATTCTATGGAAGCCCAGCAATACTTGTCTTTAAATTGCACGGTAAAGCATTTAATTATTCCCGATGATAAACGACAAAAGTATCCTTGGATGAGACGCTCCCTTTTAGAGCATTATGCCATTTCTGTCATTGAACCTGAATACAATATCGCTTGCGAATTTGAGCATTAGTCTATCAAGCTGGTGGCTTTCACTGACGTCAAGCCCAGCCAGCGGATTTGGGGAGGACAGGGAACAAGCACCTGAGTCCTTAAGGAATGAAATACTGATAAGGGACCACAGGGCTTCAGATGAATCAACGGAGCGCAAGAAGATTTAGCAGACTCGAAACCCTTCAGCTTCAAGAGCTGTGAGATATGGAACTATTAGCAGTACTGGCTATTATTGCCTTGGTTGTGCTTCTGTTATTGCCTTATTTGCGGCAAAGAAGAGTAAAGCGAAGGATTAAGGAGATTCACGAAAGATTCCTGAGAGGAGAGACTATAGTAGCAATTGACTTGGAGACCACAGGACTAGACCCTAGAAAAGACAGGATTACCGAGGTAGGAGCGATAAAGTTTCGTAATGGCGAGTTGTTAAACGAGTTCACCACTTTAATTGACCCCCTAATCTCCATACCTATAGAGGTTCAGAAGAAAACTGGAATTACACCTGCTATGGTTAAAGGGAAGCCAACATTTAACGAAGTAGCGAATGGGTTGAAGGAATTTATAGGCGATTGTCCTTTGGTAGGCTATAACCTCATTGAATTTGATTTCCCATTCTTAAAGGAAGGAGGTTTGAACTTACCTAACGAAAAATATGATGTTTTACAAATGGCTCGCTTCTTGCTTCCTAGGCACATTCGCAAGGGAAAAAGATGGATAAAAAGGCGGTATCGCCTTGAATTAGTTGCAAGAGATTTGGGAATTCGTGTGAGCCGTTCTCATAGGGCTTTGGAGGATGCCAAGACGACGATGGAAGTCTTTAGGAAGCTTATCACCTAGCCCAGCCAGTGGATTTGGAGAAATAGACATTGCCTAGACTAGACATTCTATTCTGCCTAATAATGCTAATAGTAATCGTCGTTTATGCCTTTAGGCATCCTGAGAGCGTAGGTTAAACAGCCAAATCCCTTCTCAAAAGTTCCTCTTTCAAGTCTAGCCTTTATCGGTTAGTTTTTCACCACTTTAACCTGTATCCCTACCACTCGCAGTGAATTTGTCGCCTCGAGACCTCATCTCCCGAAACAACCACAACCCTCTCCTTAGTTTACGAGATTGTTTAGCAACTCCCCTCTGAGATTGCT